>Ga0163162_10000012_pt1 | contig 292674 bp, 270 predicted proteins | sample S55metaG_FD_115310 | JGI IMG/M metagenome (GOLD analysis project Ga0163162, IMG submission 115310) | Switchgrass rhizosphere microbial communities from Kellogg Biological Station, Michigan, USA - S5-5 metaG | ecosystem: Host-associated > Plants > Roots > Rhizosphere > Soil | place: USA... | reverse complement strand
TAATTGGGAAAGACCGCATCAAGGTATTAATGGCAAAAAGCCTATTGATATGGTAGCCCTAAACAACAAAAAATAAATACCTAATTCTATTGTCGAATTACTAAACCCTTACAATTGCGAGGAACGAAGCAATCTCTTTGCTATGCAGATCAATGCGTACTCCATATTTTTATTTTGCTAAAAAAATTAGTATTTTTGAGCTATTCATACTATTATTACATAATAAGCCAGTTAAAGAGGCAAATAGGATGTTTAAGTTTGGTGAGATATTGAACTGTTGCATAGTTCCTTAGATTTTGATAAGTTAGTATGCTTTTTCATATTAGATATAAAGAATGGTTCAATGAGCCCTATACCTAGCTTTAATCATAATAACGTTTTACCTCCGCACCTAGGCAATCCTACAGCTAGCGCTGACCTATCGCCTTATCAATGTACTATTACGGAATTATGTGGTTGCTTTGCGACATCAAGAAAAAGAATCGAAATATTAAAGGGTTACATAACGTTTAGAAGGAAAATGACCAGTATCGGAATTACACAAGGTTTTCAATGGCTTGACGGTAGTTTCTTAGAAAATATTGAAGTCAGCGAGGGTCGTGATCCAAGAGACCTAGATGTTGTTACGTTTTACAGTGGTAGTGACAGCCCGGATTCATTGGATATCCTACGCTTATTCCCTGAGTTTTCCAGCGCCTCTTCATCCAAAACAAAATATCACTTAGATCATTACGCAGTCGATTTCACATTTGCGCCTTTAGTAACGGTTGAAGCCACAAGATATTGGATTCAATTGTTTACTCACAATAGAACTGGAGTGTGGAAGGGTATCTTGCAGCTACCTCTTAATACCGATAGTGACGATCAAGCAGCATTTGACTACTTAAATAGTTTACCTATATGAGCTCACGTAGAAGAATAGAAAATATTAAAGCTCAGATTGTCGACACTGAAAGACTATTTGAATTGGTGAAAAATCATCCAATAATGGCGGGCGGGTTACGTGAAAAACTAGAAGATTTGAAAAAACAATTAACTGAAATACCTGACGAAATAATAGAACCCAAAATTCGATTACTTTTTAGTGGTGGAGCAGTCAAAGGTTCGTTAGGAATTAAATCATCTTTTATTGGTAAAACTTTACACCCTTTCCAAGAGATGATTAAAACTCAATCTGCCTTAGTAAGATTTGGGAATGTAGCTAAAAGAGGTCAAGCTAAAAGAAGCGTAAGCACTGAGTTATTTATCACATCGCTACCAACAGGGTCATTTGGGGTAGAATTATGTAAACTAGAAAGTGAGGATTTATTCGCTGAACATGACGTGGCGCACGCAATGCAGCAGATAATGGATCTAGTTAGACACACGTCTGAAAGCGATACAATTTTCGAAGATTCTATTAAAAGAGTACCTAAAAGGAATCTAACGAATTTGCGAAAATTCTTAAAGGAAGTTGCTGAGGAGCATTCATTTTTGAAAATGGAATCTGGGGACCTTTCGATTGAAATTTCTGATAATGATATTCAAGAAGCCTATAGTCGCGTCTCTGCGGCAATCGAAGAAGAAACTGAAATTTTTATTCAAGGGACTTTCAGGGGAATTTTGCTCGACTCTGGTAGATTTGAGGTGTTAAATGAGAACGGCCTAAAAATTTCAGGATTTATTAGCGACGCACTAAGTGAAGAAGAGCTCATTCAATTTGATCAAGATTTTTTAAATCAGAACTGTAGGATACATCTGAGGGAATTGAAAATAAAATTTAAAACAGGTAACGAAAATACGGATTACGAGCTTCTAGGAATAGAATAGCCCCCGTCCGTCCGTCACATCCCCCATCCCTTTGTTACACCAAGTTACATATTTTTGCTAATTTTTTTAGTTTATTACAAATTATTCTTTATATTTGTAGTGCACATATCCCGCAGTAAAGCCATTCAGGCTATATCACTGTCCAGCCTTGTAACATCTATAGGCACCTTGTGACGGACGGACAGTCACGCTGAACAGTTTATTGGTTGATTAATCGCTTGTAAGGCTATTATTCTGCTTTAATCAACCCGATATAATATCTATATAGTAGTATAGGTAGTAGTGGGGGTATTGTGTCAAAAGCTATCGCTTTTTAGAGATCAGAGATTAGTTGATTAGAGGTTAGTCAGCTTATGCTACTAATCTCTAATCTCCATTCTCTAATCTCTAACACATATATGAATCCACACCACAACGGCATCCACCTTGATGCCACAAGGTTGCAGCAAAGCAGCCTGAACCAATTAAACCAACCTCAAACCAACGACAGTACTTTGATGATCAGAAAGGCAAACTACTGGATTGACGAAGCACGGGGCAGGGCCATTCCGCAAATGCTTTTCGGCAAGTTCTGGCACCAGGGCGAAGTATGCATCCTTTTTGCTGATAGCAACCTGGGCAAAAGTATCCTGGCTGTTCAGATCGCTGATGCCATAACCAAAGGCAAGGGTGTTTATCCTTTTGAGGTCGAATCTCCTGCTCAACCTGTTATCTACTGCGATTTTGAGTTGACCGACAAACAGTTTGAAGCACGTTATTCGCTTAATTTCGAGCATCATTATCAGTTCAGTCCTGATTTTCTGCGTGCTGAATTAAACCCTGACCCTGAACAGCAGGAAGAGGTGGATGATTTTGGCAACAATCTTATCTGCGATCTGGAAGCTGCGGTGATGCAAACCGGTGCAAGGGTATTGGTGATCGACAACCTTACTTATCTGCGTAATGAAACCGAGCAAGCCAAAGACGCCCTATCATTGATGAAGCAGCTAAAGACCCTGAAAAACACCTACGGCCTGAGCATATTAGTATTGGCACATACGCCCAAACGTGACCTGACACAGCCCATTACCGCTAATAACCTGCAAGGCAGTAAGATGCTGATGAACTTTTGCGATAGTGCCTTTGCCATTGGTCAAAGCAATGCCAAAAGCGAGATACGTTACCTGAAGCAGATAAAACAGCGCAATACCGAGCAGGTGTATGGCGAAAACAATGTGTGCCTGTGCCAGATAAGCAAACCGCATAACTTTTTGCAATATGAGTTTGTGAAGTTTGGGAAGGAATGGGAGCAGCTACAGAAAAAGAAAGTAGCCGGGAACGACGAAGAACTGATAGACCAGGTTCTTGATCTGAAAGCGGAAGGCCGCAGTCTGCGCGAAATTGGCAAAGAGTTGGGGATATCGCACCAAAAAGCCGACCGTATGATTAAAGCCTACGCCTAAACTTCCATTACCTGTCGTCCGTCCGTCACAGGATAAGGGTATCCGTTACGGCCGGACACCTCAAAAGTGGGTGTCATCCTGAGGCACCCGAAGGATGAGCGCAGAGGCCTTTGCCCACCATGTTTCGAGAGCCTCAACATGACACCTCCCCAATCAACCAATGACAAATGAACCAATATCATCTACAACCTTACAAGGGTGCGGCGTCGCGTTTCCGTTGCCCGGTGTGTAACCATCGCACCAAATCATTTAAAAGGTATATCAACTCCGAGACTAACGAGGAAGTTGCCCCGCATGTAGGTCTATGCGACAGGCAGGACAAATGCGGTTATCACTTAACGCCTTCGCAATATTTCAGGGAGGTGGGTATTATACGAGCCGGCAGAAGCCGAAAGCATCAACCAAACCCCGGCAAGGTAAAGCCCGATACCGAATACTACATCAGTCCCGACTATGTAAATGACAGCTTCTGCAATTACGACAAAAACAACTTTGTAACTTACCTCATTAACCGCTTTGGATTGGATGTGGCGGACAAACTTGTAGGCATGTACCGCATAGGCACCAGCAGTTATTGGCATGGCGCTACCATCTTTTGGCAACTGGATTCCCATGGCTATGTTCGGACAGGCAAGATAATGCTGTATGACAAACAAACGGGCAAACGTGTAAAGGAACCGTTCAATCATATAACTTGGGCGCACTCTATATTGATATCTGAAGTCAGAGATCGGAAGTCAGACAATGCTTCTGACATCGGGCATCAGACCTCCGACTTCCAACTAAGGCAATGCCTTTTTGGGGAACATCTGCTTATTACTTCGCCTTATAAGCCTGTGGCAATAGTAGAGAGCGAGAAGACTGCCATTATAGCAAGCGCACTAATGCCGGCATTTATCTGGTTGGCAAGCGGAAGTCTTGAAGGACTGAATATTGAAAAATGCAAAGTATTGCAAAACAGGCAAGTCGTGCTATTTCCGGATGTGAATGCGTACCGGAAATGGAAAACGAAAGCAATGGAACTGCGCAGGGCGATGCCCGGCACAACCATCGCGGTGTCGAACGAGCTTGAGCGACTGGCGACCGACTACGACCGGAAAAAAGGAAGTGATTTAGGTGATGCGTTACAGTAGTGTCGCAAATTGGGGGCTTTGTGACGGACGGACAGCCAATGAGCTAAAAGGATAAAGGTGAAAGGTAAAAGGCTCTTTCTAATACCTTTTGCCTTTCGCCTTTAAGCTTTCACCTCAAACCTAACACTCCGGCAAACTTATCGGAATATTAATTGCCAAACCACCATCAGAGGTTTCTTTGTATTTGGAGTTCATGTCGAGGGCGGTTTGCCACATGGTTTTTACTACGGCGTCGAGGCTTACTTTGGCTTTGTCGGGGTTGGTTTGCAGGGCAAGCTGCGAGGCGGTGATGGCTTTTATGGCACCCATGGTGTTGCGCTCTATACAGGGTACCTGTACCAGTCCGGCAATGGGGTCGCAGGTAAGGCCGAGGTGGTGCTCCATGGCAATTTCGGCAGCCATTAACACCTGGCGCTGTGATCCGCCGAGGCATTCGGTCAGCGCAGCAGCAGCCATTGCGGAGGATACGCCTATTTCGGCCTGGCAACCGCCCATAGCGGCAGAGAGCGTGGCGCCTTTTTTGAAGATGCTGCCTACTTCGGATGCCGTCATGATAAACTGCATGATCTTCTCGTCGGTAAAGCCATCGCAAAAAACAATCATATATTGCAGCACGGCAGGCACCACACCCGCAGCACCGTTGGTAGGCGCAGTCACCACGCGACCGAAGGAGGCATTCTCCTCGTTCACGGCCAGTGCAAAGCAGCTTACCCAATCCAATGTTTTCTGGAAACTATTACCGGTATTGCGGATGGCCAGCACCCATTCATCATAATTCTGGTATTCACGGTCGCCCAGCAAGCGTTTATTCAATGAAGCTGCACGGCGGGCAACGTTCAATCCACCCGGCAAATAACCTGTGGTATGGCAGCCGCGGTAGATACATTCCTTCATCACCCGGAAAATGTTCAGGATACCTGAGCGGGTTTCTGCTTCGCTGCGCCAGGCCAGCTCATTTTCCATCACCACTTCGGATATTTTCAAGCCGGTTTTGATACACCAGTGCAGCAGATCGCCCGCAGTATCAATCGGGAAGGGCAGATCAACCTCGGCTTTGCCCTGGCTTTGATCACCCTCCTTCACCACAAATCCACCGCCTATAGAATAATAAGTTTCTGAAATAGCCTTGCCCGTTTCTAAAAATGCCTGGAAGGTAACCGCATTGGGGTGAAACGGCAGGCTTTCGTTAAATAGAAATATGAGGTCATCGGGTACGGAGAAATCAATATCCTGAGTTCCGCCTAAGGAGAGGCGGTTGCTTGTTTCTATATCTTTTATCTTGGCATCGATGGCGCCAACGTCGAAGGTAACCGGGTCATCGCCGCTTAAACCTAATAGTATGGCGATATCCGTCCCGTGGCCCTTACCTGTCTTGGCGAGTGATCCGTATAGGAGTATTTTTATCCCTGTCACTACCGGCAACACACCTTGTACAGAAAGTGTATCCACAAACTGCTGTGCTGCCCGCCACGGCCCGAGCGTGTGTGAGCTGGACGGGCCTATACCAATCTTAAAAATATCAAATACGGATATCTGTTCGCGTTTCATCCATGCAAACTTACAATTATGGCGCAATTGATTTTGTAATAATAATATTGCCACGCTTGACAGAACTGTTTTTTTTCATAATTTGCAGAAACTAAATCACTCTAAAACACTTAAAACCTCGAACACATGGAAAATTACGATTCAGGATCCAGGGGCTTTTCTGCTCTTGGATTTATTCCCTTAATTATCATTCTGGCTATTGCAGTATTTGTAATTGCCGGTATGTGGAAGATATTTACTAAAGCCGGGAAACCTGGCTGGGCTGCAATTATACCTATATACAATTATATTGTTATGTGCGAAATTGTTGGCAAACCAATTTGGTGGTTTTTGCTAATGATATGCCCTTGTATCAATTTTATTTTTGTTATATGGGTATGGAACCTTGTTTGCAAGAGTTTTGGCAAATCAGAAGGTTACACGGTAGGTGTAGTTTTGTTACCTTTTATTTTTGTGCCTATGCTTGGTTTTGGCGATGCGGTTTACCTTGGCCCAACAGCGAAAGAAGCTATTGGTAATAATCGCTTTGGTTCATCTGATTACCATCAGCCACCTACTGACACTCCACCACAAGCATAAATATTTATGCGTTACGGTTTAATATTATTTTGCAGCCTTTTGGATATTACCAACTGGCTGCAAAATCATTTATTGGCCTGCCCATTTAAAAAATTTACGGGTATAGATTGCCCGGGGTGCGGTTTCCAGCGAAGTATGATCGCGCTTATCAAGGGCAATATAAGCAACAGTATTCACCTGTACCCCGCTACCCTGCCACTTTTGATCACTGCGCTATTTGTACTGCTGGCGCCAAAGTTTAAGATTGATAAAAATAACCTGGCAAAAAAGACATTATATATGCTTACCGGCAGCATTATACTGGTTTCCTACGCTTTCAAAATGTATACGCTTTATGCCTGATATTAAACTCCAGTCCGGGAAGTGACATAGCTGTAGTCTTTAATAATTAGCTGCAACAAGTCAAAATCATTCATTCCAAGCGGATTCGATATCCCAAGATGCTCTTTTAACCGGAGCGCCATATTGTAGATCACGCTGCTATTGCCGGTTGCCCTGAAATTACTGATCACTTCATGTATCAATGTTATCTCATCGTCCGTCAGGTTGCTTACTTCCGGAAAAACAGGTTCGTATTCTTCGCCGTCGGTATTCAAAAACAATTCGTCAATTGTTGTGCGCGGTTTAGTTTTGATGAGCGTTGTTCCGGCTATCAGGTCGCCAATGCGCTGCTTTTTCTCGGTTACGGCAACGGAGATCACAGCGCCGATCCCCAGGGTTATCCCAAAATCAAGTAAGCGGAATACCCACCTTAATAAAAACTGCCCCATGGTCGGGCGGGAGCCATCAAGGTTTACCACCTTTATTTTAATGGCGTATTTGCCTATGCTTTGCCCGTTGAAATATACTTCGGCCACCAGGTCGTAAAACACAAGTAAGATGGTATATATGATGCCTAGTACGATCAGGAAAACAGGAAATCCTTCACCTGAACCCTTTGTCATACTATCTATCTGGCTGAAGAAGAAAAAAATTATGATAATGTACACGATATAGAATAGACCAGTAAACACGCCTATGTCTACCACTCTGGCTAAAACCCGTTCACCTAAACCCGCAACCTCATAATCAATGTCGATGTTTTGAGATGTTTTTATTCGTACAGTTTGCATATAAAACAAATATATTGTTTGACTAATAAATTTTTTACGCTGGGTTCCGAATTTTGTTATTATTTTAACAGAAAATTATTCCTAAACCGCGGTATGCGTGAGGCTTTATTTATAAAACAGAATTCGGCAAAGTGGAAAGAGTATGAGGATACGCCTGCGGGTAACCCTGATATACTTGCCGAACGCTTCATTATCATTTCTGATGACCTGGCTTATGCCAAGACATTTTATCCAAAATCAAAGACCACGTCGTACCTGAACGGCCTCGCTGCAGGCTTTCATCAATCTATATACAGGAATAAAAAAGAAAAGGCGAACCGGTTCGTATACTTTTGGCAGTACGAACTCCCGCTTGTGTTCAAGCAGTATCACAGGCAGATATTGTACTCCTTCATCTTCTTCACTATCTCATTTTTTATCGGCGTACTTTCGGCCAAATACGATAATTCATTCGTGAGACTTATTATGGGCGATGATTATGTGAACATGACCAATGAAAATATAGCCAAGGGCGACCCGCTTGGTGTTTATAAAAGCCATGACAGTTTCATCATGTTCTGGATGATCGCAAAAAACAACATAACCGTAATGGTGCAGACCTTTGTATTAGGTATCACGTATTCTGTAGGGACCATTGCCGGCTTGTTCTATAACGGTGTGATGGTAGGCAGCTTCCAATATTATTTTATCAGCAAAGGTGTGGGGCTGGCATCGATAGGTATATGGATACACGGTACCCTCGAAATATCAACTATTATTTTGTCGGGCGCTGCCGGGCTTATTTTGGGCAACAGCATTTTGTTCCCAAAAACATATACCCGCTTTGCATCCATGAAAAGAGGAGCTAAAGATGGAATGAAAATAGCGCTTGGTATAGTGCCTATCATTGTCACTGCAGCCATTTTTGAAGGCTTTGTTACGCGCCATACCGAAATGCCTTTGTGGCTCAGCTTTACCATACTTGGCAGTTCATTTTTATTTATCATATGGTATGTGGTGATATACCCGATTCGTCTTTCACTAAAATTAAAATCTGATCTTACCAAAAATGAGGGCTAATATTGAGTTAAACCGTTCCCGTGAGTTTGGTGATATTATCAGCGACACGTTTGCTTTTGCAAAACAGAATTTTAAGTCGCTGCTAAAACCGTATTTTGTTATAGGAGGTTTGCTATTAATTACGGATATACTTATTTCAGCGTGGGTAAATACCAATCGCGGGGATGCAAGTATAACAACGTTGGCGGGGCTTGGCGAATTATTTTTCGACTTCATCAACCACATCGTGTTAACACTGGTTACACTATCATACCTGGCGGTATACAGGCAAAAAGACAACCAACCGGCGGATACCATTGAGGTATGGGGATATTTTAAATACTACTTTTTCAGGGTTCTGTTAGCACAGATCGTGCTGGTGATTTTTGCTGCGATCGGTTTTTTCTTTTGCTTTTTACCCGGTGTTTACCTGTCTGTAGTATTCTCACTGGTTACCCCGATAATGGTTATAGAAAACGGGAGTATCCGTTATTCGTTCGACAAGGCATTTAAGATCATCAAAGAAAATTGGTGGCTCACATTTGGCGCCATCCTGCTGATTGTTATTGTCACAGTGATGATCATGCTTATCATCATGCTCCCTGCTATGATCATTTATGGCGGCACACAATGGCTCACCGGTGAAAAACTGGATACATTTGCAGGCATATTGCAATCGGTCATGATCAATCTTTGCCAGTTATTATGGATCATCCCGGTTATAACTATAACGCTTGTATATTACTCATTGACTGAAGAAAAAGAAGGCAATTCGCTAATAGACCGAATAAATTCTTTTGGCAGAAAGTCACCCGATCCTAATCAATCCTCATCAGAACAATATTAACCGGTTATGTTCAAAACATTGCTTCTTCTTATTGTATTGTTTATGGCCGGTCAGACCCATTCATTTGGTGCCGGAAAGGAGAATAACGCAAAAAAGGCCCCACTGCATATTGTAGCAGACAGCACCAAAATAAATGTAAGGCACTTTGATAACAACTCTCTGAAAAAATACCAGGCCGATCCTGATTTTAATTATGTGGAGCACCCCACAGGGCTTACCTGGTGGGATAGGTTTTGGATATGGGTTTGGGATATGTGGTCACGGTTCTGGTTATGGGTAGAACACATTCTTCAGCGATTATTCGGAAGTGTTTCGGCCGGTAAAAACGCGGCATCCGTATTTAAGTACGTTATCCTTATCCTTGGCGCAGCGCTCATTATTTATATCATATTCAGATTGATCGGCATCGACCTTTTAAAGCTATTCAGAAAAAAACAGGATGAGGAACTGATACCATACAACGAGTATATTGAAAACATACACGAGATAAATTTTGACGATGCTATTGAGAATGCTTTGCAGGTTAAAGATTACCGTCTGGCAGTACGGCTTTTGTATTTACGCTGTCTTAAACAATTAAGTGACAAAAGCATCATTAACTGGAAGATTGACAAAACCAACCAAACCTATTTGAACGAGATTACCGACTCAGATCAGCGGCGCCTGTTCGCGGTAGTTACCAGGCAGTTTGAATATGTATGGTATGGAGATTTCCCGGTGGATGGGGAGTCCTTCCAGAACATCCGTAATATTTTCCAGGATTTTAAACAGCAGCTTGCATGAAGAGTTTAAGAATATATCTCTTTACGGTTGCGGTTTTGATCGTACTCTATCTCATCGCCCAATATAACAGGCCTAAAGCTATTAGTTGGACCGAGACTTACAGCAGTAATGATAAGATACCGCTTGGCACCTACATTGTTTATCATCAGCTTAACGATATATTCCCCGGTGCGCATGTGGAAATGTTCCGCGAGCCTATATATAATGTCATCAATGACCATCATATTGAACATGCAACTTACCTGATCATTGCAGATGCAGTTAAACTGAATGAATACGATTACAAAAAGCTATCGGCATACATCAAAAATGGCAACGACGTGTTTATCAGCGCCACATACTTTGGAGAGGAATTATCAAAAAAACTAAAAATTGAGACCGAAACTGAGCTAAAAGCAGGGGACGGATTAAAGTTTATTAATAAACAACTTGATACAAGTAAGATCTATAAAACCGACGGGCGTATCGGCGATATATATTTCGGGCGTTTTGATACGGCGCACATGGTCGCATTGGGAAAAAACGCGTTCAATCATGTTAATTTCCTGCGGTACTCTCTTGGAAAAGGGAACTTGTTTTTAAACGCTAATCCGCGTTTATTCACCAACTACAGTCTTTTGAACAACACAGGCAGGGCTTATGCTGAAATAGCGTTATCGTTTGCCAGGAATAACTCATCATTAATATGGGATCAATATTATGCATTAGGGCGCGATGACGAAGAATCAAACATGCGTATTTTCCTGCGCAATCCTCCTCTGCGCTGGGCGTTTTATATTTCAATATTCAGCCTGGTCGCCTTTGTGATCTATGAAGCGAAACGAAGGCAAAGGATAATCCCCGTTGCAGAACCATTGGAAAACGCGACTCTGAACTTTGTGAATGTGGTAGGGCAGGTTTATTACGAACAACGTGACAACCGGAATATCAGCGATAAAAAAATCGTTTATTTTTTGGAACACCTGCGCTCAGTATATTATTTAAAAACTAATCCGCTCGACCAGGAGTTTATCGACAATTTCGCCCAGAAAACAGCCATCGAGCATAGTTTTGCTACTGAACTGATTAATCATATCAACTATTTGTCTTCCGTTACGGAAGTTAGCAACAGTGATCTTATTAAACTAAACCAATTAATAGAACAATTTTATAAAGAATCCAGATAGATATGGAAGAAGGTATTTTTGAACAACGAACCGACATGAGCAAATTGAGCTCAGCAGTCGAACAAATAAAGACGACGCTTGGCACTATCATCGTTGGTCAGCAGGACAGCATTGATCTGCTGATCGCCGGCATCCTGGCTGATGGGCATGTTTTGATAGAAGGTGTTCCCGGTGTGGCAAAAACGCTAACTGCCAAGCTGATTGCAAAGGCTATCGACGCGCAGTATTCGCGCATACAGTTCACGCCAGACCTGATGCCTTCGGATGTGCTGGGCACTTCGGTGTTCAACCCAAAAACAGTCGAATTTGAGTTTAAACAAGGCCCCATATTTGGCAACATTATCCTGATCGATGAAATCAACCGTGCACCGGCAAAAACACAGTCCGCTTTGTTCGAGGTGATGGAAGAACGCCAGGTAACCATCGACGGCAAAAATTATAAAATGCAGGAGCCGTTCATTGTGCTGGCTACGCAAAACCCTGTTGAGCAGGAAGGTACTTACCGTTTACCGGAAGCTCAGCTTGATCGTTTCCTGTTCAAGATCGAGATCAAATATCCTTCGCTTGAAGAAGAGATCAGGATCATTACCCAACAACATCAGCATAAAACTACCGATCAGTTGGCTGAGGTAAAACCGATCTTATCAAAAGATGATATTATTTCATTGCGCAACCAGGTAAGAAGCTTCCATGTGGAGCCAAAAATATTGGAGTTTGTTGCTAAGGTGATTCATGAGACACGTAATAATAAATCACTTTACCTGGGAGGCTCACCACGTGCTTCGCTGGCTGTAGTAAATGCTGCAAAAGCTTTGGCTGCCATCAGGGGTCGCGACTTTGTTACGCCAGACGACATTGTTTGGGTAGCACCGGCCGTTTTGAGGCACCGTATTATGCTGACACCTGACAAAGAAATGGAAGGCGTTAGTCCGGATGATATCATCAAACAGATTATTCAAAAAATTGAAGTTCCGCGCTAAAAGGAGTGAAAAAGTTTTTCAGGCTATTTTATAAAGACCTTTTCTTAACCAACCGGTTTTTCACCGGCCTTGGCTTTTGTGCGGTATTATTTTTACTGTCGTTCTTTTTCCCCTGGCTTGGCGCCATTCCTGAATTAGCGTTTTGGGTTTTGATACTGCTTTTTTTAGCAGATGTATTGATGCTATACCGCACCTCCAAAGGTGTATTCGCAAAACGGCATGCACCCGAACGATTAAGCAATGGCGACGAGAACGAACTGGGTATTTATATCGAAAACGCCTATCCTTTTAATGTTTCGATTGGGATCATTGATGAGATACCCTTCCAGTTTCAGAAAAGGGACCTATGGTTTAAAACCAGCTTGAAACCCCATCAGAATAAGCTGATCAATTACCTTTTGCGTCCTACTAAACGTGGTGAATATGAGTTTGGAGACATTCGGGTATACGTGAGTTCAGCTCTGGGAATTATCAGGAGAAGATATACGATAAGCCAGGCGGAAACATTGCCTGTTTACCCGTCTTTTCTTCAAATGCGCAAGTACGAGCTGATGGCCATATCTAACCGTTTAAGTGAGATCGGCGTGAAGAAGATCAGGAGGCTTGGTCATAGCCTGGAGTTTGAACAAGTAAAAAATTATGTAGCTGGGGACGATTATCGTACCATCAATTGGAAAGCAACCGCCCGCCGCGGCGACCTGATGACGAATATTTATACCGACGAGAAATCGCAGCATGTGTATTGCGTGGTCGATAAATCCCGGGCGATGCGCATGCCCTTTGAGGGTTTGAGCCTGCTGGATTATGCTATTAACGCAAGTCTGGTGCTGTCAAACGTAGCATTGCTAAAAGAAGACAAGGCCGGATTAATTACTATTGCCGAGAAATTAGGGTCGGTAGTTCCCGCTGACAGGCGTGCCGTACAGATTAATCGCATACTGGAGGTGCTATACAAGGAAAAGACGCTCTACCTTGAAACCAATATGGAAGCGCTTTACAGCACCATAAGAAATGTGTTGAAACAACGCAGCCTGGTGGTGTTCTTTACTAACTTCGAGAGCATGTCGTCGATGGAACGGCAGCTACCATTCCTGAAAAGGATCAATAAATTTCATTTGCTCCTTGTGGTCTTCTTTGAAAATACTGAACTGGAAAAGCTCAGCGAAGAAGAGGCTGAAAATGTAGAGGAAATCTACATTAAAACCATTGCAGAGAAATTTGCCTACGATAAGAAACTGATCGTAAAGGAGCTTACTAAGCATGGCATTCAATCTATCCTGAGCAAGCCCCAGGATTTGACGATTAATACTATTAACAGGTATTTGGAACTAAAAGCTAAGCAAAGAATTTAACACGATGTTTAATCTTTTCGGTCTACTTGCACTCTTTCTCCTCCTTTATCGCTATGGCGTAAAGATATACCGCGTTACAAATAAAATAACATCCTACCAGGATAAACAAACCTCTGAAATGGGCAGTGCTTTGTTTGTGACGAAATCAACAACCGGCGCTGAATACCTGGAAATGGCTACCAACGCCATGATCTATGAAAATAAGAACCTTGAAGAGGTCAAACAATTGCTTCGCGATAAAGGCTTGTATGAAGAAAATATCGAATTGTATGCTAAAAAGGCAAAGGAGCGTTATGATAAATGGGTGAGTGAGAATGGTATTCCACAGCAACTTACCGCCATGCAACAATATGAATTATTACATAAACAACCTGCTCCTGCTGATCAGGCTATTATACTCAGCAATGCGCCTGCCGAAGACCATGCTCATCATTTTTGCGCTCTTATAGGCAAACAAAGATTTTATACCGACCAGGGCCGGGAAATATTATATAAGTCTACAGATGCTGCGTTAAGCAAGGACCCAATTATGCAAAACAGTACTGCATCTATCCGGCAGATATCCTTCCGGCAGTTTGGTGGGGCTGAATTTAATCCACAACTACGGGTTGTCTCAGCAAATGGAAAGCAAGATGCTGTATTTCCGTATTTGAAAACAGATTTAATAATCTCTTTTCAAACCAAAAACATTATTGAATTGGAAACCAGGAACTTACTTGAAGCCGAAATACAAGGCGTGTTGGACAGTGGATTGTCATTGGGATTTTATGCCAGCGATTATGCAGTGAATAAAGAAATTTATAAGAGCAGACAAGAAATCAACTTGAAGCTTTCGGCCTTCGTTTTAGAGATTAGTAATTCGGAACGTGATAAGAACGATTTGCAAAGCAGCGAGGATATAGCCGGGTATTGGCCGTCTGAACAATATGGCTCGAATAGTTATTTTGAATTTGAAGGCACGCGACTTGGCCTGGAATCAGCTGATGTTGATATATTGTCCAGAGGAGGCATTTTGAAATTAAAAATTACCGATAGTAGACGCGGTAAAGGACTGGTAATTGACGCTTACATCACTACTTCAAACATCAGAGCGTCAAAAGCCAACAACAGCAATAACGTAACAGGCACTCTTTGGTTCCAGGGCGAATTGGCCGAATAAAGAGCAGTGCTTTGGCTCCCCTCTTGTCCAAAGGACTCCTTTGGAGAGAGGGGCAGGGGTGTGTTCGTCGTAAATGCATGGCGGAGAAACACACCCCTGCCCATGCACAAGTCTTACGCGCCCCCTCTCAAGAGGGGAATTCCTTCAAGAAGAATTAAGATTTATCTCACGTTCCCGGCAGCAAGTGATGTGTAGGCAATTTCACATCAGCCTCGCGCAGGTCTTTCACAATCTTTTCCTGCAAATAGAGTTTTATATCGAAATAATCTGCAGGATTAACCCAAACGCGGACTGTGAAACGGATACCATCTATTTCCAGAGCATAAACACCTATTATCGGATCCGGCTTGCGGATAATACCTTTGGTTGATTTTATCGCATTATCGATAATGCCTTTTACCTGCTCTACATCGACAATATAACCGAGCTTTAATTCAAACTCCAGGCGGCGCTTGCCCTCGCGGGTAACGTTCACTATTACCTCGTTAAACAGCTTGCCGTTAGGAATGATGATCGTACGGTTATCGCCCGTCACAAGCACAGTATAAAACAGTTGTATAGATGTTACAATGCCATCCTGACCTTGCGCAATGATATTATCCTTCAGCTCAAATGGCTTCAGCAAAAGAATAAGCACACCACCGGCAAAATTTTGAAACGTACCAGACAATGCTAAACCTGCCGCCACGCCAAACGAAGCGATGATGGCACTCAGAAAGCTTAGCTCCCAACCTACGATATTAAATACCGATAAAGTTAAAAGAACGTATAACGTAGTGATTGTAAGACTCAGGAAGAACGGCTGTAGGGTAGAATGCACCTGCCGTCTGCTCATCCGGTTGCGCATGCGTGCTTTCAGGAAACGGATAAACCAGAGTCCGATTAGAAATATTAAAATTCCGGCAACGTAGTTAGGACCGCGGGTAACGAGCCAATGATGAAATTCAGCGTAAAATTCTTCGACTTTCATAGGAAAGGCCAAAGGTAAGAAATAAATTATTTACCGTAGATGGTAACAAACAATTCGGGCCCCTTGATGAGCACCCACTCCAGTAACTGGGTTTTTATCTGTCTTGCCTTTTCGTTTATCGCTTTCATGACCGGGTATATTCAATTGTTGTGCCTGAAACCGGCTGTTTAACAATTCTTAACAAAACTACGCCCTATTTAACCACTATTGTTACAAAAGTTAATCATTTGATTAAACGATGACGCTGCGTTTACACTTTGGTGACTTTCAGCCAGTTCAGAAAAAAAGAAAGCCTGTCTGCAAAAACAGACAGGCTTTTTATAGTCAAGGCTTGTGACCTGAGTTAGCAGATATTACATCATGCCGCCCATGCCGCCACCACCCATTGGCGGCATGCCGCCACCTTTTTCGTCTTCAGGCTCGTCAGCTAATACACATTCGGTAGTCAATAACATTGCTGCAATTGAAGCCGCATGTTCTAAAGCAACACGACCTACTTTAGTAGGATCGATAACACCTGCCGCGATAAGATTTTCATATTTGTCGGTACGTGCATTGTAACCAAAATCAGACTTACCTTCTTTTACTTTTTGTACCACGATAGAACCTTCGATACCTGCATTTTCGCAGATCTGGCGAAGAGGCTCTTCAATAGCACGACGGATGATCTGGATACCAGTATTTTCATCTTCGTTATCGCCTTTCAAATCTGCTAATGCAGCAACTGCGCGAATGAAAGCAACGCCACCACCAGCAACAATGCCTTCTTCAACAGCGGCACGGGTTGCGTGTAATGCATCATCAACACGGTCTTTTTTCTCTTTCATTTCCACTTCTGAAGCTGCACCGATATATAATACCGCTACACCACCTGACAATTTAGCAAGGCGTTCCTGAAGCTTTTCTTTATCGTAATCAGAAGTAGTTGATTCGATCTGAGATTTGATCTGGCCAACACGGGCTTTGATCTCGTCAGTTGAACCAGCACCATTGATAATAGTAGTGTTGTCTTTATCAACAATGATCTTCTCTGCTGTACCTAAGTAAGAAAGGTCCGCATTTTCTAATTTGAATCCTCTTTCTTCAGAGATCAAAGTACCACCAGTTAAAATAGCGATATCTTCCAACATTGCTTTACGACGATCGCCAAAACCAGGAGCTTTAACAGCGGCCACTTTCAGTGAGCCGCGGATCTTGTTAACTACTAAAGTAGCCAGCGCTTCGCCATCAAGGTCTTCCGCAATAATTAATAAAGGTTTGCCTGTTTGAACCTGTTTTTCAAGGATAGGCAGTAATTCCTTCATTGAAGATATTTTCTTGTCGTAGATCAGGATGTAAGGATTATCCAGCTCCACTTCCATTTTATCAGCATTGGTTACGAAGTATGGAGAAAGGTAACCACGATCAAATTGCATGCCTTCAACAGTCTTAACTTCTGTCTCAGTTCCTTTTGCTTCTTCAACAGTGATCACACCATCTTTACCAACTTTTTCCATCGCTTCAGCGATCAATGCACCAATAAGTTCATCGTTATTAGCTGATATAGCAGCAACTTGTTTGATCTTATTATTATCCTCGCCAATAGTTTTTGACTGCTTCCTTAAATCTTCAACTACTACTGCAACAGCTTTGTCAATCCCGCGTTTCAGGTCCATTGGATTTGCACCTGCGGCTACGTTTTTAATACCAGCAGTAACAATTGCCTGCGCTAATACAGTAGCTGTAGTTGTACCATCACCTGCAATATCAGCAGTTTTTGAAGCTACTTCTTTTACCATCTGAGCGCCCATATTTTCAATAGGGTCTTTCAACTCGATCTCTTTAGCTACAGTTACACCGTCCTTAGTGATTGAAGGTGAGCCGAATTTTTTATCGATAATTACGTGACGACCTTTTGGTCCTAAAGTTACTTTAACCGCATTGGCTAAAATATCCACACCACGTTTCAAAGCGTCGCGTGCTTCTACATTATATCTAACTTGTTTTGCCATTTTCTTTTAAGATTTGAGATATGAGACTTGAGATATGAGACTATGCACTTTATTCAAATTTCACTTTAATTAGTTTTTTGGTTTTATTGATATGAGAGCGACCTTAAGTCTCAAATCTCATATCTAACATCTGTTTACAGTACTGCGTAGATGTCTGATTCACGCATAATTAAGTACTCTTTACCTTCGTAGGTAATTTCAGTACCGGCATATTTGCCATATAAAACCTGGTCACCAGCTTTAACAGTCAGTGGTTCATCTTTTTTACCGTCACCAACAGCAACGATTGTTCCGCGTTGTGGTTTTTCTTTAGCAGTGTCCGGGATAATGATACCGGATGCAGTCTTCTCTTCGGCGGCAGCAGCTTCCACTACCACTCTGTCTCCGATAGGTTTAATGTTTAATGCCATAGTTATACTAATTTAATTTTATAAAAAGTTTAAAAGTGTGTGATGCCCGCCTAGTCTTCGGGCACCATGCAATGCACATCAATTATGCCAAGCGGACGGTTAAAGTCCAAATTGACAGCATGTCTGTTCAAATGTCATATTTAGGTCAAGCAGCATGTCGCATCTTAATGATTACTTAACACAACGGTGTCATCGTGTCAGTGCCGCTTCAAACAAAAATGGGCTTTGGTTTATGCCCAAGCCCATCTTTTATATTGGTTTATAGTCTTATTTCTTTCCTGATCCGCCTGTAGAGCCGGTTGAACCTGAAGCAGCAGGCAATGTTAAAGCAGGTGCTGTACTTGTTGGTACAGTTGGTTTAGATGCTTTCTGCACGGTCTGGTCAATATCATTACTGTCATTCCTGGCAGCGCTACCACCTTTGGCAGAGATATTAATAGCAAGCGACAATACCATTAAAGATATCGCCAGGATCCAGGTACCTTTTTCTAAAAAGTCGCCTGTTTTTTGTACACCCATCAACTGGGATGAGCTTGAGAAATTGGATGTCAAACCGCCACCTTTAGGGTTTTGGATCAATACGATAGCGCCTAAAAGCACACACACCACAACGGCAAGGATCACTAAAATCAAATACATTTCTTTATAATTAGTTGGTTTTTCTTTCTAAAATTTGAATCTGGTCGGCAAAGTAACGGCTTTTTTCCGGAAATTTCAACATCAATTTTTTGTAAGTGTTTATGGCTTTGTGATAAAGCATCTGGTCGGTATACACTTTTGCCAATGTTTCGGTCACCAATTCATCCTGATCTTCGGAACTTCTCTTTGCCTTATTTTCATTATCTAGCTTATCTACACTCGGAGTGGTGATATGAGGTTCTTCTGCGATAAACTTCTTAATGATCCTGTCTTCCTTATTTTTCGGATCAAATTCCAACGCCGGTTCTGCAGTACTCCTGTCTAGTTCTTCCACTGATGTCAGATGGAAAATATTTTCGTAGTACTGCTGCTGCAATTCATCATTAGCTCTTCTTTGTATTGCCTGGGTAGTGTCCAGTTTAAACGGCTGATAAACGCCTGCATGTTCCTTGCGTGTCTTACTCAACCACCACAAAAATGTGTAAGGCAACGAATCATCATCATATCGGGACACATCATGCGTTCCGTTTTCAGTCGCTTTCTCAATTTCACTATTTTCAAATGCTTGAGGGGCTGCTTCAACAGGGTCAACCGGCTTGCGCTCAGTAAATGCCCTGTCGAACACAAAATAATCTGTAGCAGCTATGTTGCCAACGATCAGTTTCTCAGCCTCATCATCCATATTCAACACACGTTCTTTTGGCGCAAAAGTTTCCTTTATTGGTCCTTCAAGATCAGGCTGTATCACTTCCTCGCTAACAACAGGCGCTTCTGCCATTTCCACAAAAGATGATTGTGATGTTTCTTCATCAATTATCGGCAATTCTGCGTCCGGAATAATAGTTTCAATGGGCTTTGGAGTACGTACAAAGCTGATATTTTCTATACCGACGATCTCATCAAACACATCATCCTCAATATTATGCGGAGGTTCCGCCAAAGCAAACACCGGAGCTTCAGTCAGTTGTTCCTCTTCGCGAATGTCATTTTCATTATTCTCCTGTACAACCGGTTGAGTTACTTCATCTGCCAATGGTCCATATTCTATTATTTCTTCTTCTATTGAAGCTTCTTCTTCGTAAACCGGTTGGTGAATCGGTTCGGTCGAATCTGATTCTTCCTTGTGATGTTCAGCAACAGATACCTGTACTGCATGTTCCAACTCTTCCGACGCTTCAGCATCGTGATAATGCGTAAAGTCGGCAGGTTCTTCAGTTGCTGGTTTTGTTTCAGTCGAAGCTTCTATTGGCTCAGACTCTGCATGTTCCACTTCCTCGGACGCTTCTGCATCGTGGTAATGGGTAAAATCAGCGGGTTCTTCGGTTACAGGCTCAACCTCAGTCACGGCTTCTATAGGAGTTTCTACAGCTTCATTTTCCCGGCTGGCTTCTTCGGTATTTTGAACAGGTTCAGGCTCGCTGATTTCAGGATGCTCTAATTCTGGTTCAATTTCGGGAACACTTTCTGTTTCTTCAGGTTTGGGTTGATCTGCTTCAACAACTGGAGCCGCGTGCACTGCTTCGCCGGCTTGCTGAACAATTTGATCCGCACTTACTCCGGCTAAACTTTCAGGCGACCGGATCAGTTTATACAAAACCATCGGACTTACATAAGCAGCTGCATTGCTGGTACCCTGGCCACTTTCCGCATGAGCAAGCAAGGCGTGCAACAATCCGCTTTGCGGAAATTCAGCCACCAGGCTTTGCAGATTTGATATATAGGAGTACCCGTTGCTGGCGGGATCTGCCAGTAAATTTCCTAAAACTTCGTTTTGCCTGTTATTTAAATATTGATCCACGCGAGGTTGAAACTACAAATTGCTTTACCAATTAGCAAAGGCTTTGTTAAAAATATCTTCCGTCAACTGCTTAGTGATAGTGGCAATCAGGCCCTGTTCCTGGTTGGCAATATCGCCTGTAAAATCAGCAAATGCCGGAAACGACTGTGTAAAATTATTCTTTTTATTGGCCTTATTGGTATAAGTTACACTCACTGTGATGGTCAGCCTGTTTGCTCCTGCAATCGGGGCGACGTTGTTGTTAGTCGCCTGAATAGATACGGGTTCTATCGTATAGCCAGTAATACTTCCCGACATTGAAGCATCCGCCTCGCCCTGTATTATTGATAAACTACTGGTGGTACGAATACGATTTTTCAGTGCTTCCGTAAAATTCTGGCTTAGGTTACCAACTACCAACTGAGCATTATTTTCAAAATAGCCTACATTAATGGTTTTTAATCCTTGTGTCGAAGCACCAGACAGCTTTATTGTACATGCCTGGGTAAAAAACACCAGGAACAATCCAACAGTTAAAACTGCAATTACCCTTTTTGTCATTTATTATAGATCTAACTCTTTTATCTTTCGGTACAAGGTCCTTTCAGAAATTCCCAGCTCATTGGCCGCCAATTTTCTTTTCCCTTTGTGCTTCTTTAATGCCTTACGGATCAGGTCCGATTCCTTCTCGATCAGCGATAAAGATTCCTCTACCTCCTCAGCCTCATGCGTGATATTATAGTCACCATTGTTGCTGCCGGTATTAATAACGGGATGCTGTATGGTAAATTGTGCCTCAGGTGTGCTGCCCGGCAATTCAATATCACGGTAAAGATGATTTAAAGTTTGCTGATTGGTCGCGTAGTCTGGACTTACACCTCCATGCTGAATAATATCGGCAACTAGTTTCTTCAACTCATTCATATCGCGCTTCATATCAAACAGCACTTTGTATAATATGTCGCGTTCCGAAAAGTCTTCTTTAGGTTGATTTTCAAGTCGCATTGGCAGATTGCGTGTAGTTGATTCTGCCGGGATATAATTTAAAATGATCGGGGCGGTGATCAGTCTGTCCCGTTCCAATACGGCTAATTGTTCAGCCATGTTTTTTAATTGACGAACGTTACCTGGCCATGAATAATTGACCAAAAGCTGTTGCGCCTCTTCATCCAATTGAATTGGCGGCGTGCGGTATTTATCGGTAAAGTCGGCTGTGAACTTTCTGAAAAGCAGGTAGATATCTTCTTTCCTGTCGCGCAAAGCAGGTATGCGGAGTGGTACTGTATTTAAACGATAATACAAGTCCTCGCGGAATTTGCCATTCTTAACGGCCTCGTAAACATCTACGTTGGTAGCAGCAATAACACGCACGTTGGTTTTCTCCACTTTGGATGAACCTACTTTAATATACTGGCCCGACTCCAATACCCTCAACAAACGAGCTTGAGTACCTAAAGGCATCTCGGCAATCTCATCCAAAAAGATAGTACCGCCGTTTACGGTTTCAAAATAGCCCTTTCGTTCGCCAACAGCACCTGTGTAAGCGCCTTTTTCATGACCAAATAGTTCTGAGTCGATAGTGCCCTCCGGGATAGCGCCGCAGTTAACGGCAATAAAAGGCCCGTGCTTGCGCGGACTCATCTGGTGGATGATATGCGAAAACACCTCCTTACCGCTGCCGCTTTCGCCAGTGATCAGCACTGATATATCTGTGGGAGCAACCTGGTTGGCAATGGTAATAGCCCTGTTCAACAAAGGCGAACTACCAATGATACCAAATCGCTGTTTTATTTCCTGTACTTCCATTGTTTATTAGTGAGTGGTTGATTGAGTTGATTAAGTGAGTGGTTCGAAACCCACTAATTAATTCAACCTAATCAACTTAATCTAACTCATTCAACTTAATCAACAACAACCCCAATCAAAGTCGCAGTCGTTGTTCTCTCAACCAATACATTTACGTACTGGCCTGGTTTATAATTGTCTCCTACCGGGAATACTACCATAGCGTTGTGATCGTTACGGCCACAGTAGTCTTTATCTGATTTTTTTGAAAAGCCTTCGATCAAGACTTTCTGCACCTTACCAATTTGTTTCTGCAAGCGTTGATAAGAGTATTGCTGTTGCTTGGCAACCACCTCTCTTAACCGGCTGCTTTTTACAGCATCCGGAATATCATCTGCATAGCGTTTTGCAGCTAAAGTGCCCGGTCTTTCTGAGTACATAAACATGTAGGCAAAATCATAATGCACATAGTCCATCATGCTCAAAGTATCCTTATGCTCCTCATCAGTTTCGGTGCAGAAACCTGTAATAACATCCGTTGAGATAGCACACTCCGGGATGATCCTGCGGATAGCATCCACACGGTTGATATACCACTCGCGATCGTAAGTGCGGTTCATCAGTTCCAGCACGCGGCTATTTCCTGACTGCACCGGCAGGTGAATATAGTTACAGATGTTCTCGTATTTAGCTATGGTATAAAGTACCTCGTCGGTAATATCTTTAGGGTGCGAAGTAGAGAAACGAACACGAAGATCAGGATGAATTAAAGCTACCATCTCAAGCAGGTTAGCAAAATTCACGACGATGCCTTCCTCGCTCCCTTCTTCATTTTCAACTTCCGACTTCAGACCTCCGACTTCAGACTTCCATTTATACGAATCCACATTCTGCCCCAGTAAAGTAACCTCACGGTATCCCTGGTTAAACAGATCGGTGCATTCTTTTACGATGGATTGCGGTTCGCGGCTGCGCTCGCGGCCGCGGGTAAATGGCACTACGCAGAATGAACACATATTATCGCATCCGCGCATGATCGATACAAATGCATTGATGCCATTGCTGTTCAAGCGTACAGGGCTAATATCCGCATAAGTCTCCTCGCGGGATAGCAATACGTTTACTGCTTTTTGGCCGTCGTCTACTTTATCTATCAGTCCCGGCAAGTCACGGTAAGCATCAGGTCCAACCACTACGTCTACCAATTTTTCTTCTTCCAGGAATTTTGATTTCAATCTTTCAGCCATACAGCCCAGCACACCTACCACTAAACCCGGGTTTTTAACTTTGGCTACTGTAAATTCTTTCAGGCGGTTGCGCACACGCTGTTCAGCGTTTTCGCGAATGGAACAGGTATTAATGAAGATTACATCCGCATTGCTATAATCGCCGGTGGTTTCAAATCCCTGGTCCGACAAAATAGAAGCGACGATCTCACTATCCGAAAAGTTCATGGCGCAGCCATAGCTTTCGATATAAAGCTTGCGGCCATTATTCTTCCCATTCTTTGGCTCTAATATTAAAGCCTCCCCTTGCCTGCTTTCGTCGTGTGTTTTATCAGGAACAACCAAATCCATCATTCTATAAAAATTGAACCGCAAAATTACACAAAATTTGGAATTTAATGACAGTTTGTCACGTTTAACAAAATCTTACATCTATTGTTATGTAGTGACATTACAAAAAAGAGCCCTAACCATATAGTTGAAGTGGTTGAAGTTGGTTAACTTGGCAAGCGGAGTTCCGTATACACATCAACCTAACCAGGCGCAATATTTAAGATGGCAATAAACCTCTTTAAAAACAAAAAGCAGAAAATAGGGCTGACCGTCCTCCTGGTATTCATTGGGTTGGTGCTCATACTGGCTTTTTTTGTGAATCAGTACTGGTCGCCCATATTGGCTAAAAAGGTAAAGAGCGTTGTTTATACCAGCAGCGAGGGCTTATATACTATTGACTTCTCCGATGCCAAACTCCATATCCTGAGGGGTGAGTTGGACATTTACAACATCACCCTAAAACCTGATACGGCAGTATACAATCAACGATTGAAAGCCGGCCTGGCCCCTAACAACCTTGTTGAACTACATGTAAAGCGCCTCATCATTTCTCATATGCATCCATTTATGCTTTATTTTCAGCATAAGCTGGAGATAGGACGAATCGTATTGAGCCAGCCTGAACTGAATGTCAGTTACCAGCAAAATCATTTGAAGGATACGGTTGTGAAAGATCATCGCAGCCTTTATCAAAAGATATCAGGCTCGCTTAAATCCATCCATATTGGCGATATTATTTTAGACGACGTAAAGCTTAAATACCAGGATTATTCAGGCCATAAGTTGGCCATATCCGAGCTGAAGGAAATGAATTTAAGCGCGACAGACCTGCTGATCGACTCAGCTTCACAAACTGATAAATCGCGGATGCTGTACTGCCGCGATATTGTTGCAGAACTGAACAACTATACAGGGCAATCAAAAAATGGCTTATATAAATATAAGATCAAATCGCTACGCCTCTCTACAAAAACATCCCGGCTCGATATTCAGGGACTCGATCTGAAACCGGTGCGGCCCGACGTGTTTTTTAAAAATAGCGAAAAAGACCGCTTCGACGTACACCTTGACACTTTACGTATTGATCATTTTGATTATCTAAGCTATCATAAATACCGACTGATAAATGCGTCGCACATGTCACTGTATTCGGGTTCACTAAATCTTTTTAGCAACCCTAAGTTTATCCTTCAAAAAACTGACAGAGAGCGTACATATCCAAACTTTGGCCTTAAGGAGATCCGTGCCGATCTGAATATCGATACCATAGATGTGAAACATATCAACGTTTCGTACACCGAGTATAATCATAAGTCCGATCAGACGGGTACTATAGTTTTCAATAATTCATCGGGACGTATTTTGAATGTGACCACTAATAAAGAGGCACTTGCCCGGAATAATACCTGTACAGTAAACCTGACCAGCTATTTCATGAACCGCGGTAAGATGGATGTGCAGTTCACGTTTAACCTTACGGATGAAAGTCTGCTGTTTACTTATAAAGGGAGTATCGGGCCGATGGATCTGACCGTACTTAATCCTGCGGTGATGACACTGGGGTTGATCAAGGTAAACTCCGGTAAGCTAACACGTTTTGACTTTGATATTCAAGCCGATAACAGTGTATCAAAGGGCAAAGTAGCTTTATTGTATAACGATCTCAAAGTAACCGTTCTGAAAGCCGATACAATAAACGATAAGCTAAAACACATGACCATCGCTTCGCTATTTGCCAATGTGATGGTTTTAAAGCACAACAATCCTGACAATCCCGGCGAAATACCACGCTCATTTTATGTCAATTATGAACGGCCTAAAGATTATCCTTTCTTTAAAAACATCTGGCACACCCTGCTCACGGGCATCAAACCTTGCATTGGTCTGGATGAAAAAATGCAGCAGGATGTGAAAAATAAAATAGCCAATATGGCTATTAAAAAGCAGGAACGCCTGATAAAAAAGGAACAGCGAAAACAACGCCGCGCTGAACGCAAAGCCAAACGTGAGCTAAAAAAGCAGCAAAAAGAAGAAGCGCAGCAGAATTAGGATCACACATTCATCTTATTACTTTTTCATTCCGATGCAACGTATTGCAAAACTGATGCGTCTATTGGGAAAAGTAATTAGTTATGAAAAAATTAGCATTCACTCTATTATCAGCAGCGCTGCTTGTAGCTGCAACTATAAAAGCTTCGGCACAAGATGTATCCACTCAAAATCGCCCGGTTTCAGGTTTTTCGGCCATCGCTTCCGGCGGCCCGTTTAATGTTCATATTAAAATGGATGGTTCGGAAAACGTAAAAGTAGAAGCCGACACCAAATTTATCGATGAAATTGAAACTGTAGTTGAAGGCAAAACTCTCAAAATTCAATTTAAAGATCACAAATGGAGCAATCGTTATAACGACCTTCACAAAGCAGAAATTTATGTTTCTGCAAAGACTTTAAACTCATTGGTTAATAGCGGATCAGGACACATGGAAGTTGAAGGAACGATCTCTACATCCGAAGAATTTAAAACCGTATTAAGCGGATCAGGTAATATAACCGCTACTATCAAATCTGATGGTCTGCGCGCTAAGATCAGCGGTTCAGGTTCTATCAAATTAAGAGGCACCTGCGGTGATGCTGATTTTGGCATCAGCGGATCAGGTCAATTTGAAGCCCGCGACCTAAAAGCGCAATCTGTAAGCGCAGGTATCACAGGCTCAGGAAGCATTTATATAACTGCTGAAAAAACCGTTTCGGCTCGTATCACAGGTTCTGGCAATGTTGTATATTCTGGAAATGCTACTATAACCGATACGCATACCATTGGCTCGGGCAGGGTTTCCAAAGCTAATTAACATACACAAATCAACATAGATTATTAAACCGCAAGACCGCCCAAAAGGCGGTCTTTTTTATTGGGGTAAATTTATTATAATGATAGAAATATGCTTGCGTATTCTTTCCATTCTGCCGGCGCTGCACCCCCGCATTTACCCCCAAGCTCAGCTTCAGTGTACACTCAAATTTTAAAAAGCAGAAATGGGATGCCCCATAGGGTCTACCGCTTTGTAGCCAAATCAACAAGACAGTTTTTTGCCCCGTTAGGGGTTACCCGCTGACGACATTCCTGGCATGGGGTATTTCAAAGCGTTTACTTGTCTGATTGAGGGTAGCCGCGATGCGGCACAAATCATATTTATTATTCTTTGCTACAAAGCGGTAGACCCTATGGGTCAAAGAAACACTCCTGCCGAACACATATGGGTACTACATAACTAAACACAGAGAGGGAATACTCAAATGTAATAAAGGGACCGGCTAAAATAAACTATGTTTACTATTGATTATTGCAGCAACAACTTCAAATTGATACCAAAATTGGTAAACGCTGTATTGAAGGTCTGCGAGGTATACGGCCTTGTCAGGTTGGAATCGTAGAACAAGCTCAGGTTGAACCGTTGATTAATCACGTAATCAATTTCGGGGCGATAGGTAATATTCTGCGCACCAGCCGATACCTGTGCTCCAGGAACATCAGCCTGATAAATTAAAGTCTTGTTATCTCTTAGTGAGAAATCTACTTTAAAAGTCAGGTCGTTATTCAGCTTTGTATTGCTAAACAAACCAAATGGGAATCTGAAGTTCTTGGTCTTATAGCCAAAGCCGAACACGATATCATTCTCGTTCTGCTGCGCAAGCTGGCTGTTTGTTAAGCTCATGCTCAAAGCCCGGCTCTTACGGAACTCCAGGTTGGTGGTCAGGTTGTTTTTAAACCGAGCGTCAATACCAATCAGTGGGACAAATTGTTCGAAGATCGTCACCGAGTTAAACTGGTAAAAAGGCAGGAAGTCGTTGTTCAAATCCCGCGAAGTCACGTGACCATCACTTTCTGCATATTGCAAAAGGGTGCTATAGTTACCAACTGTATAAGTTGAACGATAGCCATCTTTTATGTCGATCGATTCAAACAGATCAGCAAAAAGCTGTATGTGTGATAAGCCGCTGTAGCGGATGTCCCAGTTTGGTATCGGGATATTCGGGAAGCCACCAAGCCCTATATTGTTTGGATTTTTTCCTGTATAAGCGGCAAGGAATGCAGGCACAATCACGTTCTGCGAATTAGGCCCGTAACCATCGGCATAATTACCAACTTGCGATAATGAATTCGGATTAGCTTTGCCCAGGCGTTGCGAAATGATAGCCCTATCGCTTAAGAACTTATTATATACAGACGAACTATTATCAGCCCCTTTGATCTTCGAAAATGCCGTTCCGATTGACATGTACGAAATCGTATAATCACCTGTAGTTACCGGCGAAAGATTCTGGAATGCACCAGTGGTCGGTAAATACTTGAAGTTAGTCTGATAACTGTGATCCTGTGTTTTAAATGCGATCAGGTCGATCTTTAAATATTTAAATGGTTCAAGACTCGCTTTCAGGTGCAAATCTTCATTTACACTTCTCACATATAATTGGTTTTGCAGCGTATCGGTAGTTATCCAGCCATTTGTTACAGCCTTCTGCCTGATATCGGCCTGGCTGCCTAACAAGAAACCTATGCCTGGCGCATTGTAGTTAAAGTCTTCACCAGCCACACCGCTGGTTGGCAAATAACCCGGCAAAAAGGTTCCATCACCACGGGTGTAGGCTACACTAGCGTCCTTAACACTGGTTAACAATCCAACCAAAACTTTTCTTAACCCGCTCGGCTGTTCGTCTTTGCCCGGATTAGCGGTTCTTCTTAACCACCCTATTTTATTATAAAGTGTATTAAAGTTAAAAGTTGGATTTAACTGTATCTCCCGCTTGTTCTGTATGCTATTACCCACGTCAAAAGACGGATCATTGATCGCAAAAAGTGGCTGCGCCTGCCAGGTAAAGTGCGTGCTATAACGGGCTATTACGTTTGCCCAATCCATAAAAGGTATCTTATTGATCGGCACATTGTAATTAAATGTCAGCGTGTGGTTGTAGTTTGTGGTACGCCCCAGGGTCAATATATTATGCCACAAGGTGTCCCGTTTCAAACCATTCAGTCTGCCAGCTGGTTCATCCACGGTTGCCAGGTTGATCGCATCGATATCCAATGTCAACGACTTCGTCAGGTTCCAGCCCAAACCATACATTGTGGTGATGTTGAACGTTTTATTATACGTCGTCGGGATCGGTATCAGGTTGTCCGGATCGTTATTTCTCAGCGTATTTTCTGAATAGAAACGATCGAAGTTAATACTGTAATTTATCCTCGTCGGGATCAGGCTGAAATTGATATCCCGTATAAGTGCCAGCGTATTAGTCTTGATGACCTTCTGAAGCGGGCTTAGATAACTCGGCGTTGTACTAAAGTTATAAGATACTGACGCATGATAGGTCTTCTCGAAATCGCCCTCTGTGGTAAAATCATGGTGATCCAGTTCCGTGTAGGAATAGGTCGCATTAAAGTTTTCTATATCATAGAAATGGCTCTTTGCCGTCGGGTTCGATTTAGACTTGTGCACATTGGTCAGGTTGAAACTCTTGCGCATGGTATAGTCCTCAGCTGCGTTTTGTATCGAATCGCGTTGCTTGCTGCTGGTTGCATTCGACAAAGTTTGTTTCAGTGTGACGTCGGGCGAAGCCGGATCATATTCAGGCATACTTACCTGTTTTGAAACATCCACATATAACGGGATATGCACCCCGCTCTTGTCCGGGAAAAACTTACCTAGTTCGATATTACCCGATACGTCATAAGTACGGGTGTCGTTCATGCTCCTGTCTGCAAGGCGCGAATCCAGTGCACCGAAACCGACTGTAGTTTTACTACCCGATACGGTTACCGTAGCAAAATCAGCCAGTTTAGCGTCTAAACGCCCTGTTGCTGCCCAGCCGCCCCTATTATCAAAATCTGTCAGGCGCAATTCGTCAAACCATAAAATACCGGTTTTAGAAAGACCATCGTCCGTGGCCGAATTAGAGCTTGTTCGTAGCGGGTTTCGTACACCCACCATTACCGCCGCTAAACGGCTCAGATCCGGCTGGCCTTTAATAGTGATCTTGTTACGTCCATCTGATACGGTAAACGGCACATTTAATGGCCATGGTTGCCCGTTCAGTTTTGCATTGTTACGGGCCACTTTGGCGTTCGTCAGTAATGAAAGCTGCAGGTCCAATTCGTTTTCGGCAGGCCATATAGCATCCGGACTGGCAGTACCCGGCTGGGTAACCGAAAGCGGAATTTCGTATTCGTAGTAGTTATCTATATAGTCAATACCCAAACGGATAAAGGCGCTCACATCGTTGTTTCTTATCTGCGAACCTTCCGCGTGGATGAACATCTGCAGGCGTTTGTATTTACGAAGGTCGTTATTGAAAGGCTTAAAGGCTGCTCTTGAATAACCGTCGCGTACGTTGGTGAAGTTCAATGAAAGCGACTGCTCGTTCAGTTTCGTATTAGTTTGCAGGTTATTGTAGTTACGCTGACGTTGAATGCCCGGTGGAACAACATAAGGTATCGGTGTGCGGTTGCCGTTCTGCTCAATACTTACGGTTTCTACGTCCACCGTTGAGTTATCCAGTGCCGGATTAACTATGGCCGGATCGGCGATCACATTCTGAGGATTGTTTTCTGTATTAAACGCCCGCCACTCGCCCCTTACCAACTGCAATGTCGCCATACGTAAAATGGCGGTATCGGCAAAGTTGGTCATGAACATACGGACGAAGCGGATGGATTTAAAATCCTGGATATTATTAACAACCGTCTGATATTGCGAAATAGGTATGCGGAACTGGTACCAGGTTACATTCTGCTTTTCGCCATTTGCCAATACAACTTGTGAGGTCACTTTGTCATTGATGAAATTCTGTCCCACAACCATGTCCTGCGGACGGATGGATACATGATACTGGAAATACTCATCATCCTGGTTCATGTTATTATCGCGGTCCACGTCCTCTGCATCCGGCAACGATGTGGATGCCGAAGTGGACAAACCCAATTGTGCCTGTGATTGCTGCGCCGTTTTGGAGTTACTCTCGGTACCGTTGTATTTGCTATAACGATCAAGGATGCCTGCCTGCGCCTGGTCGAGTTGGGAGCCCTGGTAGTATTGATAATCATCTGACGACGGGTCGGCGGCAAAAGCGCTGGCAGCCTGTTGATTGGTCTCAGCCCGCACCTGGTTAACTACACTACCAAATTTATTTCTTTCTTCAGCGTCACTCAAACCATCCAGACCAATATCCTGGAGAACGCGGTTATTCGGATTATTATCAAATGCATTTACAACCGGCTGAAGCTTGGCTACTTTGCCCCAAACCGTGGTATCTACCTGGCTTTGGTCTCCATTTACCGGGATACCATTTTCCAGGCTCTTACGACCGTCCAGCAAGATATCTTCTGATATGTTACCTAAGTTGAAATATAAATCGCCACCCTGGGAGGCCGGTTTGCCAATGAACGGATCCATCACCCAAAACTCAATGTATTGAACGTTTAGCGATTCAAAGTCGGTAGTAGATATTCCCCTGAAGATACCACCCCAGCGGGCTCTAGGGTTTGCCAGACTACCATCATTATTAATGCCTGCTGTGGCATAGTTATATGGACCACGTACAGTTGGATAGAAAGCAAGGTCTAAAGTCGGCAGGGTTAGTGGCTCACCGGTAACTGATTGCCTGAAGGGGAACACCTCTGTTTCCAAAACCTGCCTCACATAAGGCTTGGATAACTCGGTACGTGATACCGGTATAGTTCCGCCGCCATAAAAAATAGGGTCGATATTGTAAAATGCAAGGCGCGCACGGTTAAAGCCATAACTCAGGTTATTAAAGTTGCGCGACTCAGCGAACATTTGCGGGGTTCCCGAAATTTGCCAGGTTGAAGCGCTCTTTAAGTCGATGATCGATTGGCTTGCTTCGAAGTCGTCCAGATAAGATGTACCGTTTTTTGAACCGGCAAAATTTAGAGCTGACGGATTGCCCGGCAACAATTGCGCAAACTCGCCATTAAAAGTTACCGATGAAGGTACTTTTGTGGTGATCAATGGTATTTTATCAACCAAACGTGTAAGGAAACGGGAGTTGGAATTATAATTAACATCGAACCCATACATCGTATTGGAGATAGATTCCTGGCCGATAACCTCATTCTGCGTGATAGGCTGCTCAGTTAAATGCATTACTGTGGCACCTAATGCCAGGTTATCATTCACTTTGTAATCAAACCTTGAACCGAATAATGATTTTTGCTGAACACCGAATAATTCGTTATTCTCAATATTCACGGTGATCGGCTGACCTGATGCCAGTAATGCCTGGTTTAAGATTCTTAACCTGCCTGCTGTATAATCTACTGTAAAATCAGTTCCTTCAACCAGTTTTATCGTTCCGGCGCTTACTACTACCGCACCTTGCGGGATATTAGTTGCATTTAGTTGGTATTCAGATCCGCCTTGTGAAGAATAAGTACCTTTCATCACATATCGGTTCAGTTGCGGGAAGAATTGCTGAGCAATGGTTTTAGTTGAGTCGTATATCGGCTGGTAAACGTATCGCTTGATCAGGTCCTGCTCGCCTGGATCAAACTGTTTGGCCAGGTCGGAACCGAAAGGCTCCAAAACAGGGAAAACCAACCGTCCATTGGTTGGGTCGATGGTAATACCCTGCAAAAAGTCGAATACCCCGTCGGGCTTTTTATCATTCTGCGGGTCGAGGTTATCTAAGCCGAGCAACTGCAGCCAGAGCTTGCTCTTGGTATGAATACCTTCGTCCATTATCGGTTTGGCTATGCCTGATTTCTCATCCAGTCTGGAGATGTTCAGCCTGAAATTATTCGGACTGATCTGGAATGCACCTAACGAATAGATGTTTTTCATCATCAGTTTCCATGTAGGCAGGTTGGTCTTCAACAAAGAGTTCTTCAGCAACTTTACATACAATACCTGCGGTGTATTCGGGTTAACCGGGATATCAGTAGAAAACTCACCCACCTGGTACTGCACGCCGTTTACGGTATACTGGTAAGCTACCGCCAAAACCTCGTCATTGTTCAATGCATTGTTCAGGGAGATGTAACCCAACTGTGGACTCAGGGTATATTCCTTTTCAGTCAGCTTGCGGGCGTAGGTTAACTTGGCATAGTTGTCTGTACCGCCTGAGCCCTGGAAATAGCTTACAATAGCATTTGAGCTGGATAACCTGGCCGCAGCCGGTAACCCTTTCAACAGGGAGTTAGATTGCTGTGCAAAACCCGGCCCTGAGAAACCAGCAGGCAGACCACTATAGCCCGCGCCGCCATGTACTAAGGAGGTATTGTATGGCTTGTTTTCACCTAAGTCCATGAAACCTACTACATCACGCGAGCCCGTTGTGCTGTTGGTACGGTTGGTCACCCAAACTTCGATACGGGTAATGTTAATGTTCGAGCTGATAATCGGGATATTGGCGAGCGCCCTGTTATAATTATCCCTGAAATATTGCGACAAGAAGTAATGTTTATTGGCTTCGTAGTCAGCAGGCGTCAAGCTGAAAGTACCTTGTTGAGCCCCGTTAGTTATAGTCAATGTTTTTGACTGCGAACGTTGTTGCGAGAAAATGCTGGTCACGTCCAGCTTACCAAATTTCAGCTTAGTTTTAACACCGAACAGTGCCTGTGTACCGGTTATCAATGTGGTAGGCAGCGGAAAACTAACGGTACCTATTTCTACTTTTTGTATGATCTCATCCTTAGTACCGGTATAATCCAGTTTGATCTGGTTCTCAAACTGGAACTGCGCTTCAGTGTTGTAGTTAGTCGTGATCTTCAGTTTATCACCTATCGAACCGGTCACATTCATCTGGATGCGCTGATCGAAATTAAAGTTAAACTGGTTACGCTGACGTGTGCTGAATAAAGGGTTCTGGTTACTGTTGATCTGTCCCGCCATGATCATTTCTGCCGATCCTTGCGGACGGATAGAGATCACATCACTACCAAATATCTGTGCAAATGTGCGGCTGCGTACGCTGATGCTTGGGATAAAACCGGGCTGTTGTGATTGATAAGCATAGTTATCAGACAACTGCCTGAAATAAGTCCGCTCCTCTTCCCTTTGCTGCAATTGCAGGTACTGCTCAACCGTAAGGTAGCGCGGCGGGCGGTATTGATAGCCCCCTACCGTTTCGTATAAAATGTATTGATTAGTTGCAGCGTTATACTGAAATGTGCGCACCAGGTTAGGCGGATCTACACTTAGAAAGCCCTCGCGTAATTGATTATTTCTTGATTGTGTACCGTTGTAAGGAGTAGTAATGAGTAACGAATCCTTTTTTGCCTTAGGCTGCTGTTGGGCAAAAACGCTTCTTATACCGCAAAACGCAGTTATAAGCAATGCTAATGTGACAGCTTTAAGAGTAAATTTCGGACCCAATCGAAATAGTAAAAATATTCGTAATTATAAGCTTTTTAGCGCAGATTTAATTAATTGCTCTACCGTTAAATCATGGCCATTTTTATTCAATTCCTGCTCTAATACCTTCTCCACAGCATTTTTTGCAAATCCCAGCATAATCAACGCCGACAATGCCTCGTCTTTTACTGTTTTATTAGATGGCATCGCGATCAATGTATCAGGTCCTTCTTTGCGTAGTTTGTCCTGTAATTCAAGTACAAGCCGCTGCGCCGATTTTGGGCCTATCCCCTTAATACGTTGTATCAGAGGGATATCGCCTTTTACAATTGCTGCCTGTATCTCTTCGGGAGTGATTGATGATAACATCATTCGGCCTGTATTTGGGCCTATCCCCGAAACTGATATCAGGTGAAGGAACAACCTGCGCTCGCCTTCGTCGGCAAAGCCGTACAAAGTATGCGCGTCTTCCTTCACATGCAGCCATGTAAACAGCTTACATTTTTCGCTGTCGCCCAGCTTTGAATAAGTACTTAATGATATGTTGATATGGTAGCCTACGCCACCCGCATCAATTACCACATATGAAGGGCTTTTAAAAGCCAATTTTCCATCAATATATGCGTACATTCTATTTCTGAGCGATTATTAACGTGTACGTGAATTAGCGTTATTAGTTACGTTTTCGGCATTTTCTGCCTTTCCCTGTGCATCTACCACAGCGATTGTTACCATGTTGACGATTTCCCTTACCGAACTGCCAAGCTGAAGTACGTGTACCGATTTTTTGAGTCCGAGCAAAATCGGGCCTACGGCTTCAGCTCCGCCGACTTCCTGCAACAGCTTGTAAGCGATGTTACCTGATTCAAGGTTAGGGAAAATCAGGGTGTTAGCAGGCGCGCCGTTGAGCACGGAGAATGGGAAATTATCTGCAAGCAAGCTTGAATTCAGGGCGAAGTTGGCCTGCATATCCCCGTCTACTATCATATCCGGGTACAGCTCATGAAGTTTTCGTACCGTTTCGCGGGTCTTGAACGGTATAGGCCCATCGTTTGAGCCAAAGTTAGAGTAGGATAAAACTGCGATACGAGGTTTAATATTGAATTGCTGTACAGAATGATCGATGAGCACGGTAATATCGATGAGTTCATCAACAGTTGGGTCGACATTTACGGTTGGGTCGCCTATAAATACGGGGCCTTTGTTGGTCATCATCAGGTACATACCGGCTACGCGGTTCACACCTTTTTCGATACCGATGATCTGTAAAGCAGGTTTAATGGTTGAAACATAGTCTTTCGTCAAGCCGGAGATCAATGCATCCGCCCGGCCAAACTGCACCATGCAAGCGCCATAATAGTTACGCTGATGGGTCATCTTACGGGCCTCGTGCAGGGTAATTCCGCGGCGCTGACGTTTCTGGTACAGGTATTCTGCATACTCCTCAAAGTTGGCGCAATCCTCGCGCGGGTCGATGATCTCTACACCATCCAGCTCAAGCGCGTTTTCTTTGATGATCTTTTTGATCCTGGCTACATTGCCTAATAAGATCGGGGTTGCAATCTTCTCTTCTCTTACTATCTCGGCAGCTCTTAATATTTTATAATTATCCGCTTCGGCAAATACCACGCGCTGCGGGTTCTGTTTTGCTTTGTTGGCGATGTTACGCAGCAAGCGGTCATCGGCACCAATTCTTAAGCGTAATTGCTCGCGGTACGCATCCCAATCAGTTATAGGTAGACGTGCTACACCGGATTCAACTGCCGCTTTTGCTACCGCAGATGATACTTCTGTGATCAGACGCTGATCCATCGGTTTAGGAATGATATAATCCCTACCGAATTTCAGGTTGTTAGTATTATACGCCAGGTTGATCGCTTCAGGAACCGGCTTTTTGGCCAGGTTAGCTATAGCCCGAACTGCTGCCAGCTTCATTTCTTCGTTGATGGCAGTGGCACGTACATCCAATGCTCCTCTGAAAATGTATGGGAAACCCAGGACGTTGTTTACCTGATTTGGATAATCTACGCGACCAGTTGCCATTAAGATATCTTTACGAGCCTGTACAGCCGTATCATAATCTATCTCCGGCACAGGGTTGGCCATGGCAAAAACGATAGGGTTTTTAGCCATCACTTTCAGCATATCTGCTGTTACCACATTGCCTGCTGAAAGACCAATGAACACATCGGCATTTTTCATAGCATCAGCCAGCGTGGTAATATCTTTGCGATCGGTAGCGAATTGCAGGCGCATTTCGTCCAGGTCGGTACGTTGAGGCGTGATCAAACCATTGATGTCAAACATCACCAGGTTTTCCTTCTTCACCCCTAAACTCAGGTATATTTTTGAGCAGGAAACGGCAGCCGCGCCGGCGCCGTTCACCACCATTTTTATCTTTTCGAGCTTTTTGCCTTGTATCTCGCATGCGTTGATCAGTGCTGCACCAGATATAATTGCTGTGCCATGCTGATCATCGTGCATCACCGGGATCTTCATCTCGGCTTTCAAGCGACGTTCTATCTCGAAACAGGTTGGGGCAGATATGTCTTCCAGGTTGATGCCGCCAAATGTAGGCTCCAATGCTTTAACGATGGCTACAAACTCATCAACCGTTTTGGCATTTACCTCCAGGTCGAACACGTCGATATCGGCATATATCTTAAACAGCAGGCCTTTCCCTTCCATCACCGGCTTACTGGCTTCGGGACCAATGTTACCCAACCCTAAAACGGCTGTTCCGTTGGTAATTACCCCTACCAGGTTGCCCTTGGCAGTATATTTATATACATCATCTACGTTATCGGCTATTTGCAAACAAGGATCGGCGACACCGGGAGAATAGGCCATTGTAAGATCGCGTTGCGAGTTGGTAGGCTTAGTCGGTACAACCTGTATCTTTCCGGGGCGCCCGTTCGAATGGTAATCGAGGGCGTCCTGTCTGCGTACATTAGGTTTATCCATTGGTTATGAGTTCAGACTCCAAAATTACAATTCTTTTTGACCTGATATAGAAAAAGCCCGGTTCTTATTATCTTCAGAAACCGAGCTTTCAAATGTCGTTATACTTTCTCGCCAGTGTTGAAGTAAGTTCTAGCCACATAAGGATTTATTCGCCAAGATATCCCTTGCTGCTTCATCTACACCATCTTCCGCATCAATTCTTGATGGCTGCTCTGCTAAGCGACGTAAAACATCTATTAAAGCCAAATTCAATCTAGTTTTTGATCGGCCAATCAAACCATATATAAGAAAGTATTTCCACATCCCATCATTGGAGTTTAATACAAATAAGATTTCTGAAGTTATTTCATTGATACAAGGAGCTAGATATTCATAAACCCCACTGGCAACATCCCAATGCGCGTCTTGCCCCCACTCCAATAGCTCCGGAACATCTTCTCTAACGGATTCAAATGGCAATCGCTTAAGCCGCTCGATTGCTGCTACATCACAAGTGTTTTTGGGGATATAATTTTTGCCATTCATAAATCGACCTATCTCTTATCGGCGTTTAGGTGAGCTAATATAAAGAAAAGCCCGGTTCTAATTAAGTACAGAACCGGGCTTTCAAATATTGTTATGCCAGATTAGCCTTTGCTGATCTGCTGTGCTTTATGAGTCACGTTGTATGAAAAATATTGCCTGTTCGGGTTTTTACGCGAACGTTTCTTCGATCTGTAATAGCTATTCAATTCCGTTTCCTGGGCTTTATCAGCAGAATATTGCAGCATACCCTTGTCTAATTGTATATAACCCAGCTCAGCATTGATCGAATTATATAAAGTCGTATACTTCTCTTTTGCCGATTGCGGGATCACCAGTGTCTTTGGAGCCGATGGGCTGCCGTTGATGATCATCACTTTATATGACGGGTTCAACTGGGTCAATTGTGCCAGACTAATATTCAATACCCTCGCAACGCTGTTTAATGAAATAAATTTATTCACCATAACCGTATCGGTTTTCATTACCGACAGATTGCTTGACAGCGGAACGATATTGTACTTTTTATAGTAGTTCATTACATAAGTAACCGCGATATAAGCGGGTACATAGCCCCTCGTTTCAACAGGCAAATATTTTTGAATCGACCAGAAATCGGTTGCGCCATTGGCTTGTTCGATAGCTCTCAGCACGTTGCTTTTTCCACAATTGTAAGATGCAATGGCAGTCAGCCAGTCGCCAAATTGCTGGTAAGCATCTTTCAGGTAAGCAGCTGCAGCGTAGCTTGATTGTATCGGGTCGCGGCGCTCATCTACATAAGTATCTACATTGAGGCCATATATTTTTGCAGTGGGGCCCATAAACTGCCACGGGCCGGTTGCACCTACCCTTGACACAGCATATGGATTCAATTGAGATTCAACTATCGAAAGATATTTGATTTCTTCAGGAATACCCATGTCATGGAAAACTTTCTCGTAGATGGGGAAGTAATATTTGGTAAGTCCCAGGATACGGCCCAGGCTCTCGCGCTGACTACCCGTGGTATAGGTATCAATATAGCTTTGCACGTAAGGGTTATAATCCAGCGGAACTTCCTTTTGAATAGAATCCAAACGACGCTTAAAGATGCTGCCCTGGTATGGGCTAACTTGTGCGGCATTTAAAACAGGCACCATAATGGTATCCTGAACACCATCCCTGGATTGCACAAAAGTACGGGACGAATCGGGGAAAAGTTTGGGGGCAGCGTTAACAGCATTCAACGAACACAGTAAGAAAACGCTCACTAATAATCTCTTCATTTCTTAACCAGGCTTGATTTTATGCCGTTACCCCAACGAAAATCTTTCCTAATTTATTAAATTTCTTATAGTCCTAAGAAATATTTGGAAAAATTTAACAGTTCCTGCTCTGCGAAACGTTTGGTGAGAAGTTGTACACCTAATGGCAAGCCCTCATTATTCGTTCCGGCGGGCAAAGAAATTGCTGGTACCCCGGCTAATGATGCTTGTACGGTAAAAATGTCATAAAGATACGTTACAACAGGATCTTTTTCTTTTTTACCGAGCGGGAATGCTGGTTCAGGCGCTGTAGGTGTTAAAATGAAGTCGAATTCTTCTAATAAACTGTCTGTTTTCTCTTTTATAAGCCTGCGAACTTTCTGTGCCTTAGCATAATAGGCGTCATAATATCCTGCACTCAAAACAAATGTCCCAAGCATGATACGGCGCTTTACTTCCTTGCCAAAACCTTCGGAACGTGAGCGCTTATAGGTGGATTGCAAGTCTGTTGCCTGCGGACTGCGGTAGCCGTAATGCACACCGTCATACCTCGAGAGGTTAGACGAGGCCTCAGCCGTTGCGAGTATATAGTAAGTCGGAACGATGTAGTCCAAATATTCAAAAGCGATAGGCTTTACAGTGTGTCCTTCCGCACGAAGTTTATCTATATATTGCACCATTGCGGCTTTCACGTCGTCATCCACTCCCGGGCTCGATAAAGCTTCCTGTAGGTAAGCAATCTTCTTTTTAGACTTATCCGTTAATAATGCATCTGCATAGTTCGGAACAGGCGACTGTGATAACGTACTGTCGTATTCATCAGCTCCTGCCATAACTTCCAATAGTAAAGCGGCGTCTTCTACTGAACGGGTTATAGGCCCAACCTGGTCAAATGATGAAGCATAGGCTATAATACCATGTCTTGAAATGCTCCCATAAGTTGGCTTTAACCCAATCAGGCCACAGAATGACGCTGGTTGCCTTACTGAGCCACCTGTATCGGTGCCAATTGCCGCATGGCATAAATTGGCTTGCACAGCAACTGCTGAACCGCCGGATGACCCACCCGCAACGCGATTATTATTAGCAGCATTTTTTACAGGACCATAATAAGAATTCTCATTGGAGGCACCCATAGCAAACTCATCGCAATTGCAGCGACCGATGATCACTGCATCTTCTGCCAATAGGCGTTCAACAATGGTAGATGAATAAACAGAGGTAAATCCGTCTAATATTTTAGATGAGGCCGTTACTTTATGCCCTTTGTAGCAAATGTTATCTTTAATGCCGATCACCATACCGGCCAAACGGCCAGCGGTACCTGCTTTAATACGTGCATCAACAGTTTTTGCATTGGCCAGCGCCTCTGCTTCAAAAACCTCGTTAAATGCATTCAGATGTGCATTTGATTTTATCCGGGCGAGATAGTTTTTCACCAATCCTTCTACAGTGATCCCGCCGGCCTGAATTTCCCTCTTTATTTCATCCAAAGAGGAATAAAACTTAGTCATGGGCCTAAAATAAAAAACTTATCCGTTGAAATAGAAATTTCAGCAGATAAGTTTATATCAGCAATTATTATTGAAAACTAATCCTGAGAGATTAGCCCTTTTTTTCTTCTGTTGTAGTAGTAGTATTTGTTGGGTTGCTGGTTTCGCCGTTCTGAGCGTCCTTGAATTCCTTCATACCCTTTCCTAAACCTTTCATTAGTTCAGGAATTTTTTTACCGCCAAACAGAATCAATATTGCAATGATGATCAGAATAATTTCTGGTGCGCCTAATGAGCCCATGTTTTTTTAATTTTTATGTTACTATTTTATTTATTCGTGTGTTGTTTTAACCGGTTCGGTATGCGTTTCAGTTCCGGCCGTTTCCGTGTGATGAGTTTCGGTTATATGGCTTTCAGCTGAAACACCTCCGTAGTTTTCTTTGTAAGGTATGGTATTAGGTACACCCTGCGGTTCTGGCGTAGGGATGGTGGCGTTTTCATGATCGGTAGTCTCTGCTGTAGTTACAGTCAAATGCTCTTCTGTAGTAGCGGCAGGCAATTCAGCCTTTGGCTCTTCAACCATGGGTTCTGGTTTCTTTTCTTCGTAATTGTTGATCTGGTTAGTTATTTCGCGTTTTACTCCTTCCGAAGCATCTTTGAAATCCCGTATCCCTTTCCCTAATCCACGTGCAATTTCAGGAAGCTTTTCGCCCCCAAAAAGCAATAACGCCACAAAAACGATAAGGATCATTTCGGGGCCGCCAATATTCAAGAACAATAGAACGCAACTAGACATACATCAAAAATTAATTTACAAATATACAGATTAATATGGGACAAATTTCAAACAATTATTATTGGGGTGTTAGCCAGCTTGAAGGATTAACCGGTGTCGAACCCTTCCATACCTGGAAACTCAGCTTAGGAATACCTGTAACACTTTCAAGTGCCACTGTCCCGATATTTTGTTTCGTGCTTACTTTTTGGCCAACAGACACGCTTACCGTTTTCATATTTGAATAAGCTGTAAAGTATTCCCCATGTTGTATAACAACGAAATAGGTACCCATGGTATTGTGCACCGCACGCACATCTCCCTGGAAAACAGCCCTTACAGACGCATCCTGATTGGTTTTTATGTCGATACCATTACTTTCACTAGTTATCCCTTCGCTTTTATACATTCCGAATCCCTGCACCAAAACGCCGTTTGCTACAGGCCATGGTAAACTGCCCCTGCTGCCTAAAAAGTCATTTGACAAACGTGCCGCTTCAGGAGTCGCATTCAGTACTTCGCTGGTCGTTGATTTTGAAGTGATCGTCTTAGGCGCATTTGTAACATTTTTGTTGGCTGGGTTTACACCTGCAGCGGCAGCAGCGGCAGCGGCGGCTTTTGCTGCAGCTTCAGCTCTTCTACGTGCTTCTTCGATCTCTCTTCTGATAGCTGCATTGATCTCCTGATTGGTTTTTGCGATCTTACGTTGCAGATCTCTTTGTTGACTTTTCAGGTCCCCCTGCTGGCGCGAAAGATCTGCTACAACCTGAGTTTGGTCTTTCCTTTGTTTGCCAAGCGTTTCCTTCTCCTTAACCTGGTCGTTCAGCAGCGTATTCTTTTCCTTTTTTGAATTATCCAGTTCGCTTATTTTTATGTGGAGGTCTTTCTCCGTCCCCATAATATAGTTCGCCTGTCGTTCCCGGTAGGATGCAAATTGCTGTAAATATTTCAGTCGTTTATAGGACTGGTTAAAATCTTTCGAAGCAAAAATAAACATGAGCTTATTGTATGAACTTTTATTCCTGTAAGCAAAAAGGATCATCGCAGCATACTGTTTGCGCAACTGATCCAACTGGTTCTGTAAACTATGTACGGTATTATTGCTCTCAGAGATTTGATTATCTAATAATCTTACCTGCGAATTGATATTGCCAATCTTTTGCTCACGCAGATTGATCTGCGCCTTTAATAAACTAAGCTGTTTTAATGAAGTCCGCTTATCGTTCACCGTCTGTTCATATTCGCGGTTAAGCTTTTCCAGTTCCTCGTTATATTTATCACGGCGTCTTTTCAATTCATCGCTGCTTTGGGCATGCACCCCCACAGCTACAAATACACCGATCAGGAAGAATACTATTTTTAAAAATTTCATTAATCCAAAAATATAAAATTTACTTTGCCGGGGCATAGTCCGACGGGATACTAAAAGGATATTCGAGCGGCAGATCAAAATCAGTCTTTGTGTAATGCAAACTCATTTTTACCCGCTTCTTTGGCATTACCGACGACAGGTCTATCTGCGATGGTAAAACTCTGCTTGCATTAGCTATAAATGCACTGTTATCAACCGTTAGTGACTGATCGGCAACCAAATCAGATAATTCGGTATGATTTGCTTTGAAATCAGCTCCCAATATCAATTTAAATGCTAATTCACGCAAATTGCCTGTCATTACTGTGCGACCGCTATCCGCCTGAAATTTAGCGTCATCATTTATTAATTGAGGAATAGCATTGCCAACCAAAAGTGCCTCCAGTGAATCAAAATTGATCTGCTGACTGGTATACGAATAAATGTAAGAGAACGGCTTTCTCACGTATAATCCCTGGAATTTATTGATCACCAAAAGACTATCAGGAGTGATCAAGGCCCTTGCCACTTCTATCCCTGCGATGGCAGTAACTGAAACCCATATTTTCTTGCCCTTCTGTATGCGGATATTCAGCGTAACGTTATTGCTGCTGCCGTTTATATCGAGCATCGTTTTTGCCTTGCCCGAGAAGGTATTGTAGTTTAATTGACTTGCCCTTATAGCTTCCAGCTTACTAAGCGATTTATCAGGAACTGTTGTTACTGGTTTGGCGGCCACTACTGTTTGCTTCTTCGCCTTGCAGCCAAACACTGCCAGCGAGGCGCAGATACAAACAACAAGGAGTTTATTCAACGTATTTCTTCTCATTTATTTTTCTATCTAAAATGGCTGAACCTCCGCCGTAGTCTTTTGCTTTTTTCCAGTTTTGCAACGCCGCGTCTGCATTACCCAATTGAAATAAGATATCGCCATAATGCTCATATTGCACCGGACTGTTATCTTTATTATGCGCCAAAGCTTTTTCCATCCAGGTTTTCGCTTCAGCATATTTTTTCTGTTTGAACAATATCCACGCGTACGTATCCTCAAACGATGCCATATCTGGCTGCAATTCATTGGAATGCTTAGACATTTCGGCGGCCTTTTCTAACTGTATACCACGTATAGACAGGTAATAGGCGTAGTTGTTTAATGTGTATGAATTATCCGGGTTATAACTCAAAGCCTTATCATAAGCCTGATCGGATTTTGTGAGATCATTTAGTGAATGATAGCAATCGCCAAGCGATGAGTAAGCTTGCGATAAAAGCTCCTTATCCTGCGTTTCCAGTTCGGAGGCATTCTTTACATACTCAAGTGCTTTTTTAAAATCTTTCTTCTGCTGATAGCATACGCCTACCAAATAATTCAGCCATGCCTGGTTAGGAAAAAGCGATAAAGCATCCTGGCCATCTTTTAAAGCGCCGTCGATATCGTTGTCGCCCAATTCCAGGCGGATCAATTGCTCACGAACCTCGTATACCTGTCCATTCATTTGAATAGACTTTCTATAGTTCTCTTTTGCCTCTTTGTACTTTCCATTTTGCAACAGCATATCGCCATACAAGGCGAACGATCTTGAATCATCCGGGTGTGCAACAGTCAGTAGCCTGCTTAATTCTAATGCACTAGCCTTTGCATTCTGATCAGGGAACTTGGGAACGTAGTTCAGCACGATCTTTAACTTCTGATCGATATCCAGGTCGGGAATTGCAAAAGCCACATTCAGCTCTTTAAAGCTACGGTCATTATCTTTTTTATCGCGGTAAATATCGGCTAAGGCTAAATGTACCTGTCCGTTGTTAGGGTCGATTTTTTCAGCAGATTGTAAAGTAGTGAGCGCCTTATCCTGCAAATTATTAGAATTATAAACCTCAGCAAGGAACAGGTAATACCGCACCTGAGTAGGATTAGCCTTGATCATGGCTTCCATATCAGCAGCGGCCTGGTCAATTTTCCCTTGCTTTAAATAAATGGCCTGGCGCTTTGCAACCAAATCATCGGTAATACCGGATATTCCTTCTATCTGCTTATAAACCGCGAGCGCATCATCGTATCTTCTCTGGAGGAAGAATACATTAGCCTTATCATAATAATAATCTACTTTATCCGGATTGATCTTGATCAGTTCGTTAAAAACGTTTTCAAGCTTATCTATCTCGTTATTCTTTTCGTAACACTCGGCAAGGCCAACCCAATACCACTCGTTTTCTGGCTTTACGGTTACTGCTTTCTCTAGGAAATCGCGGGCGTCGGTGTAGTTATTTTTTAATTTAGCCAGGTTGGCAAGCTCGAACAAGGTGGCATCATTCTGCGGATCCATCGAGAGTATCTGGTTAAACTCTTCGGTGGCAAGGGTAAAATTTTCGACCGTTTTTTCGCGCAATGCTGAAAAGAAAAGCTGGCGCACCATCAGGCTATCGTCGGCTGTCATAGGTCTGCCCACAACCATTACCACACGATTTCCTGGCTTGTCCTTTTGTGCAAAGGCCATCCCCGGCAACGCTATCAAACCTAAAACTATACCCTGTTTGTATCTCATCTTATCCTACCCCTGTATGGCCGTAACCGCCTGCTCCGCGTGTTGTTTCGTTTAATATTTCAACCTGCTGCCACTCAACTTTCTCGTGTTTGGACACGATCATTTGAGCTATCCTGTCGCCCGTGTTGATCTCGAAAGGCTCAGTAGACAAATTGATCAGCAGTACTTTTATTTCTCCGCGATAGTCTGCATCAACAGTCCCCGGAGAGTTAACTATGCTGATGCCGTGCTTATAGGCTAAGCCGCTGCGCGGCCTTATTTGTGCTTCGTATCCTTCCGGCAATTCAATGTGCAGTCCAGTCGGAATCAGCTTGCGTTCCATCGGGTTAAGCAACACGGTGCTTTCCAGGTCGGCACGCAGGTCCATTCCGGCTGAATGTATAGTTTCGTAAGCAGGCAAAGTATTTTTTGACCTGTTGATTATCCTGATGTTCATCGCTTGCTGAATATGGCTTTTAAGTCCTTGCGTTCAAAATAGAAAATCGCAAGGGCGTATAATAATAATAGGGCGTCTCCTGCAAATATATTCCTCTTAAAAATATAGAACGAAAGAAAAACGATTAAAATTGAGGAAATTATATACGCCAGGTTCTTTTTTACATTGTACGGAATCGGGTAGTTTTTTTGCCCCCATATATACGACAATATCATCATTACGGTATACGCGATAAGCGATACCCATGCCGATGCCATATAGCTGTATTTGGGAATGAACAGAATATTCAACACGATGGTTAGGATAGCGCCGATACCGGAAATGTATAATCCATACTTAGTTTGATCTGATAATTTATACCATACCGAAAGGTTCATATAAATACCCAGGCTTACATAGCCGAACAATAGCGGTGGAACAACGTCCAACCCCACCCAATAGGAGCGGTTATTAACGTAGTATTTCAGTATCTGGATATTGGTGGTAACTGCAACAAAGGTTATACAAACGGTTATCACAAAATAATTCATGATCCGGGCGTAGGTTTGCCCGGAGTTTTTGTTTTTGGCGTGATTAAAAAAGAAAGGCTCGGCACCCAACCTGAAAGCCTGTATAAAGATGCTCAGGAAGATGGATATCTTCGCGCAACCTGAATACACACCTACCTCGTGTTCGCTGATACTCGGGTCCAATAGCTTACCTAAAAGCAGCTTATCGAGGTTTTCATTAATGATGTACGACAGGTTAGCGATCAGGATCGGCCAGCTGTATATCAGCATACCCTTAAACATCGCGCCATCAAACTTGATCTGGATTTGAAGTAACTCAGGCAGCAACATCAAAAAGGTGATGAAGCTCGCTACCAGGTTTGATAAAAACACGTACCCGATCCAGCCTTGCACATACCACTGTTTAAACCATTCTGAACCTGCGGAATGATGCCTGATCATATACGGCACAACAAATATAAACAACAGGTTAAGCGCCACCATTACGATGATATTTACCAATTTCACCACACCATAACGTATGGGTCTACCATCGGCACGCAGTTTGGCGAATGGGATAACACACCAGGCATCAAGCACCAGTATGCCGATAAAGTATTTAATATAAAGCTCGAATTGTCCCTGCGGTGTATCTTTACCTATTTTGATAAATCCGGCAATGGTATGTGAGAACGGGAATGTCAGTAAAAGAAAGGCCAGCGACATCATAAATACCACCCAAAAGCCATTATTATAAACCTGCTTTTTGTTAGCCTCGTCTTTGTTCAGATATCTGAAAAAAGTAGTCTCCATACCAAATGAAAGCATTGCATTCAGGATGGATGCGTAGCTGAACATCGTACTAAAAATACTGTAAATCGATGGCAGGTAAGCAGTGGTATAAAGTGGGGTGAGCAGCGAGCTCAACAATCGCTGAACGATTGTACTAAAGCCATATATAGCCGTTTGCCCCGCGAATTTTTTAGCTGTTGACAATGATAATTTTTTTCAGGGCTTAAAACAGCCGCTTTTTTACAACCTCAAAATTACGATAGTTTTTCAATTCCCCTTCATGGCTCTCTACCGAAGTTACTTCCGCATTTTCGGGCCCCTCTTTGCACCAGTCCAAAAACATGTCCATGATCATCTTATCGCCTTCAGCTGCTATAGCAACGTCGCCGTTGTCTTCATTACTTACAAATCCTTTAATACCCAGTTGGTCGGCCACCGCTTTGGTTGATGCCCTGTAGAATACGCCTTGCACTTTGCCTTTTACTATGATATCGAGATGGATCATTGAGTTGAAATGTTTGAATTTGTAAAGTTAGAATCTTATCAAATTCAATACAATTAAGCTTTCCCCTTATAATTTAAAAATCGCTTTAAAATCTTCCTGGCAATTATTTGGCTAAAGCCCCTTTTACCTTGCTATACTATCCGCCCCATAAATAGGACGGCAATGAAATTTATATTCTGATGTTAATTCATTGCCGTTTGGCTTTAGCCAACGGTTAAATTAGAATAAACACGAATGGCTTTAGCCTAAATTACAGACTTGGTTTTTAACCAACTACTTTGTCGCAGCAGTTAACATTTCAAATTTCCAACAAAGGCTAAACCAGCCTCTTCACCTTACTGTCAGCGGTAACTTTAAGCCCGTCCAACCCGGTGATCAGGTTCAATCCTGGTGTTTTGCCTGCTTCAAGAGTTCCCTTTTCGTCGGCAATACCCAGGTAGCGGGCACCGTTGATGGTACCCCATTCTATCAATTTTTGCAAACCAATAGCCGGGAATTTTTCCTGTATCAGGTGCATCTCGTGCAGAATGGAAAGTTTGGTGTTTGATGCAAGACTGTCAGTACCGAGAGTGATATTGAATCCCTGGTCGACGAAAAGATCGATCTTTGGCAACCTGCTTTCGATGTACTGGTTGGCACCCGGACAAAAGCAGAAATGTACCTTACGATCGAAACGTTTTAAAAAGTATATGTCTTTTAAGTTCGTGTAGGTATTATGAACAAACAAGATATCCTGTTTGCTGCTCAGCAACGGCAGGATAGATTGCAGCGAGTTGCGCGCCTGCGACTTAAAATAGCTAATATCCATTCCAAAATGATCATACAGATCAAGGAACCCACCCAAACGGTAGCGGTAAAATTTATTTTCTTCCTCCGTTTCCTGGTTATGTATGCTGATCAGGTTGGAGTTAGTATCGCTGTATTTTTTTATCAGTCTGAACAATTCCTTTGACACCGAATACGGTGCATGCGGGGTAATAGAAGCAGATTGATTTTTAAATTCTCCAAGCAATGAAATTGCTTTATCGAACGTGCTCTGAGCCTTATCAGGCATAAAGCTGAAAGCCTCGACAAAAGTATGATAGTAGATATTACTTTTAGCCTTTATCGCGACGCTCACATTGCTGTTTGAGATATCACCAACGGCCACAATGCCGTTCTCGTACATGTCTTTATCAGCTTTTTCAGCGGCTTTTAGTATGGTGGCATTATCGGCGTTACGGAGGGATTGTATTTCTTTAATGAAGTTGATGAGCCCTTTGCCTTGCGATAGTTTGTCTTTGAGATGGGATAGCTCCAGATGGCAGTGCGTATTGATGAACCCCGGACAAAGAGCCCCTTTCAAATGCTCAACTTCGTTGAGTTTTACATTTGGAGGGGGTATGTCGGATACTGAAATGATCCGCCCATGGTCATCGATGGTGACCACACCATTTTTAATCGGATCGGCATAAACTGGAAAAACGTAATCGGCTCTAAAACTTTTCATTAAGAATTAATTTAACCTATTGCTCAAAACGCTTTCCGTCTAAACATTCGCGCCCCGACACCCCACTTTTATCAAACGCTAAAGCTAACTGCTTATCGTTCTGATCTAAAGATTACAAAAGAATGTTTATACAAAAGGCAGACCTTTTTTATTTCCTTACCTTTGCACTGTGAAAAGTACCGGGAATAAAATTGATATCCGCAACCTGAGCCTCGAGGCTTTATACGAACATTTTACTCAAATGGGCGAAAAAAGTTTCAGGGCAAAGCAAGTTTACGAGTGGTTGTGGAAAAAATCATGCATTTCTTTTGACGAAATGAGCAATATTTCAAAAGAACTAAGGCAAAAACTGGATGAAAATTTTATAATCAATAAAGTAAAAATTAACAACTCACAGTTTAGCGCGGATAAAACTATAAAAAATTCTTTTATTTTATATGATAATCATTTAATTGAAGGAGTACTGATCCCGGCGCCTGAACGCATGACCGCCTGTGTATCGTCACAAGTTGGCTGTAGCTTAACCTGTAAATTTTGTGCCACAGGGTATATGGAGCGCAAACGCAATCTTAACCCAGACGAAATTTATGACCAGGTAGTGCTGATTGACAAGCAGGCTAAAGAGAATTATGGCTTGCCGTTAACCAATATCGTATACATGGGTATGGGTGAACCCCTGCTCAATTACGCCAACGTAATGAAGTCAGTAGAGCGCATTACTGCCGAAGACGGCCTCAACATGTCGCCAAAAAGGATAACGGTATCAACAGCAGGGATTGCCAAAATGATCAAAAAATTAGGCGATGACCAGGTGAAGTTTAACCTCGCATTATCACTACATGCCGCTAACGACGAGAAGCGCAATACCATTATGCCGATCAATGAGCAAAACTCACTAAAGGCTTTGGCTGATGCATTAAAATATTATTTCGCCAAGACGAAAAACCCGGTTACTTACGAATACATTGTATTCAACAATTTCAATGATGAATTGCAGGACGCAGCTGAACTAGCCAGATTCTGCAAACATGTGCCTTGCAAGGTTAACATTATTGAATATAACCCTATCGCATTTGCTGACTACCTTAATGCAGGCGAAGATAAGATAGAAGCATTTGCTGCATACCTGCGGAACCAGGGCATTATAACCAATGTGCGCCGCAGCCGTGGAAAGGACATTGATGCCGCATGCGGTCAGCTTGCCATAAAAGAAAAAGCAAAAGCTTCCTGATCGGCAGATTTCTGCTAAATTGATGGCATGAAATTGCAGACCGGTTATTGGGCCGATTTTGTATCCTTATTATTTCCCGAACTTTGCAAGGCCTGCGGCGAAAGCCTTGTTGCAGGCGAAGATCTGCTTTGCCTGGATTGCCGATATAATCTTCCATTTACTGATTTTCATTTGAAGCCCGATAATATGGTAGCACAGCAATTTTGGGGGAAGATCAACCTGGAAGGAGCTTATGCCATGTGTTATTTTGCCAAAGGCGGCAAAATTCAGAACCTGATGCATAATTTTAAATATAAGGGTGTGCAAAAGATCGGCAACCTGCTGGGTAATATCGCGGGTGAGCAATTATTGAAAAGCCCGGTTTTTAAAACCGTGGATGTTATCATACCCGTGCCGCTACATAAAAGCAGATTGAGAAAAAGAGGCTATAATCAAAGTATGTGCTTTGCGGAAGGGTTATCAGAAAGGATGGGAATTCCGGTTGATGAAAATAACCTGGTAAGGATTAGAGCAACCGAAACGCAAACACACCGTTCGCGCTTTTCGAGGTTCGAGAATATGCAGGAGGTTTTCTCCCTCACTAACCCCGAAGCTTTAAGAAATAAGCATATTTTGCTGGTAGATGACGTTGTGACCACAGGCTCAACACTAGAAGCCTGCGGCACCGAATTATTAAAGGCGGAAGGCTCGAAGTTGAGTATAGCTACGATAGCCTGCGCCGAATAGGACCGTTGATTTGAATGATTAGAGGATTTCGTTGATTATCCTGCAAGCAACTAATCTCTAATCAACTAATCACTGATTAACTAACTTTCTGATACCTTGCCAGTTTATCGTATAAACCTTTAGGGTCAAATGGTTTCAGGATGTAGTCGTTCATACCTGCGCGGGTGATCTCGTTCACTTCGCTGGTCAGCATAGATGCGGTCAGTGCGATGATCGGCAATTGCTGGAAGTAGGTTTCGCTTTTCGATCTGATGATTTCTGTAGCTTCCAAACCACCCATTACCGGCATATGAATATCCATCAACACCACATCATAATCAGCTTTGCCTTCAATTTTTGCTACTGCTTCCAGGCCATTCTCTGCAAAATCAACCGTTGTGCCCCACTTGGTCATCACCTTATTGATCAGTAACCTGTTGATCTGGTTGTCGTCGACAACCAAAACATTTAATTGTAATTCTGTTTCCACTGCGTTTTTATTAGTATCTGAATTATCTTGTACTTGTCCTTTATTAAACCTCACCGTAAACGAAAAGCTCGAACCTTTGCCTGGTGTGCTATCTACATGAATTCTTGATCCGTGCAGCTCCACCAACTTCTTGGTGATTGCCAAACCTAAACCGGTTCCGCCATATTTACGTGTTGTATCTGCTTCAGCTTGCTTAAACGATTCGAAAATAGTGTCAATCTTGTCGGCAGCGATACCGATACCGGTATCATTAACGGCAAACCTTATGGTAACATTGTTCTGGGTCTGTTCAATTACCTTAAGGTCGATGGTGATGCCACCCTCTTCGGTAAATTTAACAGAATTCCCTGCAAGATTCAACAAAATCTGGCATATTCTTGTCCGGTCGCCCATTACTATATCCGGCACCGCTCCGTCTACGTTACCCTTCAGGTAAATGTTTTTATCACTTACCCTGAACTGCATCGACCTGGTGATACCGTCTATCAACTCCCGCAAATTAACCTCTGCCGATTCAAGCTCAATATTACCTGTTTCGATCTTGGTAAAGTCGAGCACATCATTGATCAGGTTCATCAAATTCTCTGCTGAGAACTTCAGAACGCCCAGGTTTTCTTCCTGTTCCTCCAGGTGATGATCTTCCTGTAACAAACGCGACATACCAATTACGGCATTCAGCGGTGTGCGGATTTCGTGGCTCATTACTGAGATGAACATATCTTTAGCTTTGCTCAACTGTAATGCTTCCTCTTTAGCGTCTATCAGGAGTATTTCGGCCTGCTTTTTATCAGTTATATCGATAATAACTTCGATATATTTTTCAACCTCGCCTTTGTCATTCAATATAACAGAGTTGATGACCGATATCCAGAGCGGTTTTCCATCCTTGCGATAAACCTGCAGGTCAACCTCAAATGATTGTTTTTCTCTTGAGAGTCTTCGTGCTTCTTCAATCACTGCCACATCTGTTAGCTCTCCCTTTAATACATCACCCAAGTGTTTGTTCTGCACATCTTCTAATCCGTAGCCGGTTATATTTTCAAAGGCGCTGCTCACCCATTCGACCATGCCATTTTTGTTATTAATGACCACGCCGCTTATGGTGCTGCTTGCCACCAAGGATAACATGGTAAGCCGCTCTTCGGCAAGTTTGCGTTCGGTGATATCTACCACGACGCCAACCTGGTGTTCAGCAGTTCCGGTTTCATTAAAGAACGGACTGTTATTGATATATACCCATGTAGGCATGCCACCTTTACGGTAGACTTTCATCTCTATCGAATAAGGCTTATTTTGTCGAAGAGATTCAGCTGCACTCTCGAATACTTCCATATCCGTTTCCGGGCCAATCAGGATATCACCAAACTTACGACCGCGCATTTCTTCCAGCGAGTACCCGAAAATGATTTCCAGTGCCTCGTTCATCCATATCACATTACCTTCTATATCCCGTATCAGCATTCCTGTTGATGACTTAGATGATGCGAAAGATAGTAACTCCAGGTCCTGTTCAGCTTTTTTCTTTGCGGTAATATCTGATATGATCCTGATTTGTTTGGTCACCTTACCATCTTCATCCTTCAGCACGGATTTCATTACTGAAATCCACATCTGGTGCCCGTCTTTATGTTTTATAGAAAGCTCTATCTCGTACGGCTTGTTGTTAAGTAGCAATTGATCCATGCGCTCATTGGTCATTTTGCTGCTCAGCTTACCTTTCAATACCTCGCCTAAAAATTTCGATTCTACATCTGCTAATGAATAGCCTGTTATATTTTCGAAGCCCTCATTTATCCATACAGTTTCGTCTTCGGCATTGCTGATCACTACGCCGTTATCAACCTTGCTTGCCACTAACGACAATTGCTCTAACTGAGCGGCAATTTCTTTTTGTTCGGTAATGTCACGGCCACTGGTATACCATTTATCGCGGCTATAAGATACTGACCAGCTCATGCACCTGATCTTGCCGATTTTGGTTACCACAAGAGTTTCTATCTCAAAAGATCGTTTCTGGCTTTTAATACCTTTACGCAATACTTCAAGGGACGCCACCTTACTTTCCTGCATAAAGAAATTCCAGATAGGTTTTCCTGTCAGTTCTTCAGGCTGGTAGCCTAATGTTTTATAAACGGCATTATTGATTAATTGAATATTAAAGTCACGGTCGGCGATACAATGTACTTCGCCTGAGTTATTAAAAAGATTGTAAAACTCTTCGTGCTTAATAAGACTTTCTTCCGCCTGCTGCTTTTCCTTGCGCAGTACTAACTGCGCCATCACTTCGGAAGCCAGGATCCTTAACGCGTCGCGCTGGTCGTCAGTCAGCTCACGTGGCACCTGGTCGATAACGCAAAGTGAACCAAGACGGTAACCGTTAGGGTCGACAAGCGGGGCTCCTGCATAAAAACGGACATGTGGTTCGTTCTGTACGTAAGGGTTATCCCTGAAGACATCAGATTTTAAGGTATCCTTTATCTCCAGGATATCATTACCCATGATGGTGTGACTGCAAAACGCATCAGAGCGTTGTGTTTCGTCGCCATCCATACCAACTTTCGACTTAAACCATTGCCTGTCGAGGTCGATAAAGGTGATAAGAGACATCGGAACTTTACATATATAAGATGCAAGGCGTGTAATGGCATCGTACTCTTTTTCTGGCAACGTGTCCAGAATATTGTAAGATTCAAGAGCGTTTAACCGCTGGTATTCAGTATCGGAAATAAATTTTTCTTGTAATGCCATTCGTAATCAGGTACCTAGTCACGGTACAATGGAAAATCTTCCATTAACCGATGTACCTTTTTACGTATTTTCTTCAAAGAAGGTTCGTTATCCGGATCAATAATTACGGCATCAATAAGCTCTACAATGAGCTCCATTTGCTTCTCTTTCAAGCCCCGTGTCGTGATAGCTGCAGTACCTACACGGATACCCGAAGTAACAAATGGCGACTTATCGTCAAACGGAACCATATTTTTATTTACGGTGATATCGGCAGCTACAAGGGCATTTTCTGCTGCTTTACCCGTGATATTTTTATTGCGCAGGTCGATCAGGATCAAATGATTGTCTGTACCGCCTGAGATGATTTCATACCCTTTAGCAACAAGTGCGCGGGCCATAGCGTCGGCGTTCTTTTTCACCTGGACAACATACTTCATGTATTCCTCGCTCAAAGCTTCTTCAAAAGCAATGGCTTTGGCAGCAATAATATGCTCCAGCGGACCACCCTGGGTACCAGGGAACACCGCCATATCCAATATAGCCGACATCATTTTGATCTCGCCTTTTGGCGTTTTTAGACCCCATGGGTTCGGAAAATCTTTACCCATCATGATCATACCGCCACGTGGACCGCGCAGGGTTTTATGTGTGGTAGTGCTCACAATGTGGCAATGCGGAAGCGGGTCTGTTAACAAACCTCTCGCGATCAAACCAGCTGGGTGTGCAATGTCAGCCAATACCAAGGCGCCAACTTCGTCAGCTACTTTACGGATAAACTCATAATCCCAATCGCGTGAGTAAGCAGATGCTCCGCAAATGATCAGTTTAGGTTTTTCGGCAAGGGCAGTCTTTCTAAGTTGTTCGTAATCAATACGGCCGGTCTCCTTTTTCACCCCGTAAAAATGAGGTTCATACAATTTACCTGAAAAGTTTACAGGCGAACCATGTGTTAAGTGACCGCCATGAGAAAGATCGAAACCTAATATTTTATCGCCGGGTTGCAGGCATGCCAGTAAAACGGCAGCATTAGCCTGGGCACCTGAATGCGGCTGAACGTTTACCCACTCGGCATTGAACAGCTTTTTAGCCCTTTCAATAGCGATGGTCTCGATTTCGTCAACTACCTGGCAACCACCGTAGTAGCGTTTACCAGGCAAACCTTCGGCATATTTGTTGGTTGCTACAGAGCCTGCAGCTTCCATTACCTGGCGGCTTACAAAGTTTTCCGACGCGATCAGTTCAATTCCTTCTTCCTGGCGTTGCTGTTCTTCTTCCAACAGCTTAAATATCAATTTGTCTCTTTTCATGTTCTGCTTAAAAACGGCGCTAAATTAGCATTTAGAAGTGAGATTTAGGTTGATAGATTGCAATTTGTGATCAGTTAACCGGTGACCAGAAATCAGTTAAGACTGAATGAGCAGAAAAAGCTTTCTGCTTTAACCTTTCAGCTTTCACCTCACCTAACGGATATCCAAAAATTATTGTATCCCAAACCGATCTGGATGTTGATCAGTTCCTGCTGCAGCATTTCGAGCACGGCAAGGAAATTGTATACGAAATGCACCTTGTTTTCTGAGTGTCCGGCAAGGGCCTTAAAGTCCATTTTGCTGTTGATCATCAACAATTCATTAATGGCCTTCTTCTGCTTCTCGATAGTATATGGGTACTGAACTACGGTGTGTTTTACTTCTTCGGTACGGTTGGCAAAGCGTTTGATAACCCTGTCGTACACCATCATCAGCTTATACAAAGTCAATTCTGATAGCTCTTCGCCCGGAACGGCGGTTTTCTCCACCTGCTGCAGATCGAAAGTAATATTACCGCGTTTCTCCTGCTTCAGGCGCTCTTCCTCCATCGGGCGCATCTCTTCGCAGATCAGCTTGAACTTTTTGTATTCAACCAGTTTCCTGATCAGTTCGGCTTTAGGGTCAAGCTCTCCATCTTCTTCCGCAGCGTATCGGGGCAGCAGCATTTTGGCCTTGATGCGCATCAGGGTAGCGGCCAAGTAAATAAATTCGCTGGCCAGCTCCATGTTCAGGCTGTTCATCTGGTGGATATAGTTCAGGAAATCGTCGGTGATCTTCGCAATCGGAATATCTTGAATATCCAGCTCATCCCTTTCAATGAAAAAGAGGAGCAGGTCAAACGGACCTTCAAATTGCGCTAACTTTATTTCGAAACTATTATCAGTCATAAAAAGGCTTTCAGCCTAAACTATCTATGCAGCAAAGGTGTTAAAAGTTACAGATGTAATTGTCCATTAATTATCAACTTATTCTACTTTGCTAACATTTTGGAAGCCGAATTATTATGTTTTCATGTATTTTAAAAATTAATTGCCTTACTTTGTAAGTTAAATTTTCTATAAGGATGTCAATGCAGGTTACGCCCGGTGATTTACTACAAAAGATCAACTATCCATCTGATTTAAAACAACTTACCGAAGATCAACTTGAACAGGTTTGCCAGGAACTACGTCAGTATATTATTGATGTTGTATCGGTAAATGGTGGGCATTTTGCTGCAAGTTTAGGTGTGGTGGAATTGACAGTGGCTTTGCATTACATTTTGAATACGCCCTACGATCAATTGGTATGGGATGTGGGCCATCAGGCTTACGGACATAAGATTTTAACTGGTCGACGCGATAACTTTCACACCAACCGGGTTTATAACGGGATCAGCGGTTTCCCGAAACGCACTGAAAGCGAATATGATACTTTTGGAGTTGGCCACTCTTCTACTTCTGTTTCGGCAGCGCTGGGTATGGCAGTAGCTTCCAGATATAAAGGTGAAACCGATCGCCAGCACGTGGCCGTTATCGGCGACGGTGCGATGACCGCAGGTTTGGCATTTGAAGCACTGAACCACGCAGGCATTGAAAACTCCAACATTTTGGTGATCCTGAACGACAATAACATGTCGATCGATCCAAATGTAGGCGGATTGAAGCAATACCTGACTGACATTACCACCTCTAAACCATACAACCGTTTCAGGGATGATATAGCTACTGTGCTGACGAAAATATCGTCCATGGGACCAGATGCTTTCAAGATCGCCAAGAAGATCGAAAAGAGCATTAAAGGTACATTGTTGAAGAAAAGTAACTTCTTTGAGGCATTCCAGTTCCGTTATTTTGGGCCGATTGACGGGCACGATGTGAAGCACCTGGCAAAAGTATTACGCGATCTGCGCGATATACCCGGACCCAAACTACTGCATTGTGTGACAGTTAAAGGCAAAGGTTATGCCCTAGCCGAAAAAGATCAGACCAAGTGGCACGCTCCCGGTTTGTTTGATAAAATAACCGGCGAGATCAAGAAATCGAAATCTGAAAAACCGCAACCTCCAAAATACCAGGATGTATTTGGCCATACGATAATCGAACTTGCCGAACAGAATCCTAAGATCATGGGTATTACCCCGGCCATGCCATCCGGCTGCTCATTGAACCTGATGATGAAAGCTATGCCTGACCGTGCTTTTGACGTGGGTATTGCTGAGCAACACGCGGTTACTTTCTCAGCCGGATTAGCTACCCAGGGATTGATCCCTTTCTGTAATATCTACTCCAGCTTCATGCAAAGAGCGTATGACCAGGTGATACATGATGTGGCCATACAGAAATTGAATGTGGTATTTTGCTTAGATAGAGCAGGCCTTGTAGGTGCTGACGGTCCAACACACCATGGCGCTTACGATCTTGCTTATATGCGCTGCATACCTAATATGATCGTATCGTCGCCAATGAACGAGGAAGAATTGCGCAACCTGATGTATACTGCACAGCAGGATGATATGGGGCCATTTGTGATCCGTTATCCCCGCGGCAACGGTGTTATGCCCGACTGGCAGCGCCCATTGAAAGCTATCCCAATAGGTAAAGGCCGGAAGATCAGCGATGGCGAAGGCGTAGCTATCTTGTCAATTGGCGCTATAGGCAACGAAGTAGTAAAAGCTTCAGCCGAATTAAATAATGAAGGACTTTATCCTGCGCATTACGATATCCGTTTTGTGAAGCCGCTTGACGAAAACTTACTGCACGAAGTATTCAAAAAATTCAGCAAAGTAATTACTGTTGAAGACGGTTGCATTGAAGGCGGTATGGGAAGCGCAATATTGGAATTTATGGCCGATAATAACTACTCAGCCGAGGTAGTGCGCTTAGGTATTCCTGACGAATTCATCGAGCATGGCGAGCAACCTGAACTTTGGGCAGAATGCGGTTACGATGTTAATGCCATCATTGGGCAAGTGAAAAAAATGGGGATTAAACGCAACGCTCATACCATCGCTTCTTAATGTGCAAATATGCTTCATTACTGGCTTCAGTCTGTGACTGATGCCTGCTGATTTCTTGCAGTTTTAAACTGCTCTCATCCGGGGTTTCAGTTTAAAACTGAAACCAGTTAGTTGGTAAATTAATCTATCAAAACAATCCGCACATTTGCATATCCACACATCTCCACATTTTAATGCGTTCGATAACTTGCCAGATCACTGTAAATCTGCCTGAAGGAGCTTCTTAAACCGATAGTGATCATCGTGGTCTTGTCTTTAAACTCGCTGTTTTGTTCCTGGCGGAATATTCCTCCTAACTCAATTCTCAGGTTATATTTCGGGTTCAGTAAATAAGCTACTTTGCCTTGCAAGTAATACATATTGGTGGTTAAACCCTGACCGGTATAGTTCCCGAACTGTCGGGCGGGTGAGGTATACAACTGGAAGATATCCTTACCAAAGTTCATTCCTGCGCTATCTAATCCATAGTGACCATAATCAAACTCACCAGAGAAATCAAAACGTTTGTAAGAATAGTTCAGCAAGCCGACTATCTCTCTAAAATTTGCACCCCAGGGATGTGCCAAAGGTTCGCTATTTGAAGAATAGTTTTCTATTGATGATCGGGCCGAATAGGTATAAGGTTTGGCATTATTGCTTTCGAGCAGGTAATTCAGATTTTTAACCCCAAACAGGTTGGCCCCGCGGATGCCCAGTTGCCAGCCATATTTGTTAACTGAAGCGCCATCGCTCGAGAAAAAGTCTTTAGATACAAACTCATTCAAAGCGAACTGACCGTAAGCTGTGATACCGTCTGTCAATTTATATTTGGCTGTCAAGCCAAGCAGTGATTTATCAGGGTCGTCGCTTGCATTGTTAACCGGTTTCAGGAAAATGATCGGGTTGATATAATTGAAATCAAAAGGCCGTTTTGCCCCGTTATCATCTGTAAAAAAGCCCATAACATTTTCAAAGAAACCAACCGATAGTCTGTTATTCACATTCCAGTCAAGGTAATGGAACACACCGAACTTATGCCTGTCGGCACCATATTGCGAAGTATAGGCGGGATCGTTCATGTCCGTCCACATCACCATATAGCGCACATTGCCTAAAGTACCTGTCAGTTTCAGGAATGGATAAGGCGAAGCATAATCAGACAAAAGCATCGACCTATAACCATCGCCAATAAAAGTTTTATCGCGCCCTGCTGAAATATTCAGATATTTTATTGGCGTGTAGGAGACTACTGCGGTAAGGTATGACCAGGCATAACCATTATTGCTGTAAGTTTTGGCATAAGCCTGCCCTGGGACAATACCTACTTGTTGTATATAAGTCGACAAATATTCAGGAAAAACGGCATTATTCAGGTATCCTGATACATTATACTGAAACTTATCGCCGATAGAACCACCCAATTGTAAACCGATAGCGCTGGTGTAAGTATTTAACTTGCCTGATAAATCCCGACCTACGCCTACATCGGGCAACAAATCGCCATAGAATGTTGAATTGGAGCCTTTGTAATCGATCAGATGCTCGTTGAATATCTTATTGTAGAGCCAGCCGTGTTGCTTGCCGTCAGCGCCGTAATTCATTAAAGAATCATAATGTGATCTTAAGGCTGAATCGATGATTAGTGACTTGATAGAAGTATGCTCACGCGTTTTAGTTGAGTATAGGTCCGAGTTCAGCTTTTGATAAAAATCGTAGGAATAAGGCTGATATTGCGATTGCGCAAATGCAGCATTTGCAACAAACAGGCTTAGCACTGCAACAAAGACAATTTTATATATATGGTAAATAGGTTTCATAAATTAAAAATCATGATATAAGTCTCTGAAAGTGCTCCGTAGCCCGAAGATGAACATCACTGTTTTGGCATTTGAAATATCGCTGGTCGACTGTCTTACCAGGCCGCCCATTTCTAACCGCAGATTATACTTCGGATTTAAAACATAGGCTACGGTTCCTTCGGCATATTTAAGCGTATTGCTGATCGTTTGCCCGGATGAATTGATAAACGATGACGAGTTGGCACCTGTACCGCCTGTTAGTTGAAGCGTACTTGTTGCGTATTTAGCATAATTAAGCTGTCCCTGCAGGTCAAACCTGCCGATGGAATAATTTAGGATGCCTACAAACTCTTTATAGTCAGATCCCAATGGATCGGCCAATGATTCGCTGAATTGGGTATAATTCACGATTGGGAATTGGCTTGCGTAAGTATAGGGTTTGGACGTATTATACTCAAACAGATAGTTCAGCTTGTTAACTTTAAACAGATCAGATCCTCTGAAACCTACTTGCCAGGCGTATTTACTACTCCCTCCTACGGATGAGTCCTGATCGTACATGAACTGTCCATAAATGGTAGTTTTATTCAGCACTTTATACTTGCCATTAAAGCCAAACAAGGTATGATCCGGCGCCGGGTTAGAATGCCCAAGTGAAGACACGAAAAAGACAGGATTGATATAGTTAGGATCGAACCCATGATATCCTCCTGCATCATTGGCTTCCTCCGCAATAAGTGCATTAAAGAACCCTATTGAAGCCCTGTTGGTGATGTTCCAATCGATGTAATGGAAGGCTCCCCATTTGCGGCGGTTGTTCGAGAAGGAGTTGAACTGCATGGCATATTGGTCTTGCATATAAGCCCACATCGCCATGTATTGTACATGCTTGCCTAAATCTGCCTTAAATCTTAATAATGGATAAGCCGCTGCATAATCAGACAATAAAACCGAGCGGTAACCATCTCCTATAAAAGTCTTGTCTTCGCCTAACTCAATTGAAATAGCCTTGCTTGGTGTATAACCTATCATCGCAGTTACGTTTGACCAGTCTTTGGTATCCTTGCCATAGCTTTTATCAAAGGCCTGGCCTGGGATCATCCCAACAGAATTGATATAGTCTGTCACGTAATTGGGGAATTTGCCCTGGTTCTCGTAACCGCTGGTATAAAAGAAAAATTTCGAACCAATAGTACCGCCTAACTGATATCCGCGAGTGTTCATCCATACCGTTTTAGGTTCATTAAATTCACGTCCTATTTGTAGGTCGGGCAAGTAATCGAGGTAAAAGGTATATTCCTTATCATTAACTTCTATCAGGTGCTGGCGGAACAGTTTGCGATACAGCCAGCTTTTCCCTGAATTATCAGCTTTGAACAATAATAAAGAATCATATAACGGCCTGACGGCGCTTGAATCACCTATCAAATAAGGCTTTAGTGAAGTATGCAGATTGTTTGACGGCGAATAAACCGAATTATTCAGCTTTTGATAAAATTGATAGGAATAAGGTTGATATATCAACTGCGCTTTGGCAGCACAGGCAAACAATAACAGCATTAAGCAAGTAAAAAGTCTCTTCATACAGGGGAGTTAGTTGCAAAGCATAACTTTATTTTATTCAAAATAGTTTAGGGTTTTAAAACCACCCTTTTTCAGGTAATCATCTTTTTTTACCAGGTGCAGGTCCGATTGCACCATATCTTCCACCAACGCTTTCAGATCATATTTTGGTACCCAGCCTAATTTTTCTTTCGCTTTGGTAGCATCGCCGATCAGCAAATCAACCTCAGTCGGCCTGAAATATTTCGGATCGATTTTTACTACCGTTTGCCCGAACTTTAATGCATCGCGGTTTAAACCCAGCTCTTCCATTCGCTGCTCATCAATGTCGATCACTACGCCTTTTTCACGTTCATCTTTTCCACTGAACTCGATCTCGACACCCAGCTCGGCAAAAGCCATACGGATGAAATCACGTACCGTAGTTGTAACTCCTGTCGCGATAACAAAATCCTCAGCTTTATCCTGCTGGAGCATCAGCCACATCGCTTCTATATAATCTTTAGCATGACCCCAGTCGCGCTTAGCCGATAGATTGCCCATATACATGCAATTCTGCAAACCTAATACGATCTTTGCAGCTGCACGGGTAATTTTCCGGGTTACAAAAGTTTCGCCACGGATAGGGCTTTCGTGATTAAACAAAATGCCATTGCAGGCATACATATTATAGGCCTCGCGATAGTTGACGATGATCCAGTAGCCATAGAGCTTAGCCACTGCATAAGGCGAGCGCGGATAAAAAGGCGTAGATTCACTTTGCGGAACAGCTTGCACCAAGCCATATAATTCAGATGTTGAAGCCTGATAAATGCGGGTCTTTTGAGTAAGGCCTAGTATTCGTACCGCCTCTAGTATTCGCAGCGTACCAACGCCATCTGCGTTAGCAGTGTACTCTGGTGTATCAAAGCTCACTTTCACATGGCTTTGTGCCGCCAGGTTATATATTTCGTCGGGTTGAACCTCTTGTACCAGGCGGATCAGGTTGGTGGAATCTGTCAGATCACCATAGTGCAACTTGAATTTGACATTGGGCTCATGCGGATCATGGTACAAATGGTCTATACGCTCGGTATTGAATAATGAGGATCTTCTTTTTACACCATGCACCATGTACCCTTTTTTCAGCAGGAACTCGGCTAAATAAGCTCCGTCCTGTCCAGTAATGCCGGTGATCAACGCTGTCTTCATCTGCTCAGTAACGATTATCTTACAATATTATCCAATTTAATTGTAAATGCCAGTATTATGTTAATGGGTGTTCACGTTCACAACGCCGTGAACGCTCGTGAACACCTCTTATTATAAATTTACATACCCACGTCAAAAAACCAGCCAGCTATGACAGAAGTAAAAACCGATATATAACTTAGTTTGAACTTAGCACCAGCCACATGAAAAAAGTAAAATGGTTTGAACGCAGCTTTGATTTTAGCAAGGATCAGAATATATTCCCTTCAATCATCGAACGCCTTAGGGGAACACCTGCACGATTGGAGGAAAAATTCAAATCCATTCCTGCTGATATATTGGAAACGAAAGCAGACAATACCTGGTCGATCAAAGAAAATGTCGGCCATTTAATCGATTTGGAACCTCTTTGGCAGGGAAGACTGGAAGATATTAAAAACGGGGAGATTGAAATGCGACCGACTGACCTGGCAAACCGCAAAACCGACGAAGCCGATCATAATGCGCAGTCTATAGAAAAGTTATTAAGCAATTTCAGGGTGATAAGAGACCGTACAATAGCGCTTATTGAGAACCTGGATGAGGAAACCATATTTAAATCGGCGTTGCATCCACGATTAAAAACGCCTATGCGCACGATGGATCTGTTTCTATTCGTTGCCGAGCATGACGATCATCATTTGGCGAGGATAACGGAGTTGGCTAAGACTTTGTAACAGACGTAATTTCAAATTTGACAAATGATTAATTAATTGGATTGACATTTATCGAAATTCAAATTTTTATACTCAAATTTTACAACGCAATTGTTGGTTGTATCATTGTCGACCTTAGTATCAACGTGCTTTATAAAAATAGGAATAACACCGTATTTGTACAATTCGTATGTCATTAAAGGTCGGCCCGAAAATCCCTGATCGCGCTGATAACGCACCTTATAGCCTTTTATTTCCCATTCTCTTTCAACATTAATAGACCCGCCCATAGCTGCAATGAAAGTAACAAAGCCTAATATTCCAAAAAGAACTATACAGGGCAGAACAACTGACGAAAATATTTTGCCAGAACGACGTACTACAAACGAATAGCCGCAGGACAAAGCAATGTAGAACAATAATAAGTATGCATAATCAATTACATATGTATAACCCGTGAGAATAGGCAATAAAAATATAATGTCAATACTCAGTAAGTAGATTACGAATTTACTATCTAAAGAATGCCTTATTATCCACGCTAATAAGGGAACTGTACAAAATAGGAGTATTAATTCTGGATATCGAATTACGAATAGCATAAGGTTTGAGATTTCAAGAAAGGTATGAAATATGAATTATATAACACAAATTCGACCTTGAAAACTTAAAACTAGTTTTGGGAAGTGCAGTAGAAATTATTCTTTTAAAGAATTATACGCATCCACCGCCTCTTCCAACTCCCTATACCACTCCTCGCCAAACTTGCGGATAAGCGGCTCCTTCAGGAACTCGTGTACATGCACTTTCAATTCATCGCCAAATGAACATGCCGGACTGCATATGCTCCATCGGTCATAATTCAGCACATCGAACTCGGGATATTTGGTAATGCGGATGGGATATAAATGGCAGGAGATCGGTTTCTTCCAACTGATGGCACCGTACTCGTAAGCCTTTTCAATGGCGCATTTGGTGATGCCATTTTCCCAGGTAACATAGGCGCATTCTTTATTCGTGTCGACGCAGGGCGTGGTATAATCACCCTCAAAATCCGTTACATAAGTTCCGGTTTCTTCAATGGTAGCTATACCTTTAGCTGTCATAAAGGGTTTTACCTTATCGTAGATCTCATCCAGGATATGCAATTCATCATGATTCAAAGGCGCGCCAGAATCACCTTCCAAACAACAAGCTCCCTTGCATTTTTTCAGGTTGCAGACAAAGTTCTCCCTAACTACGTCCTCATGCACCAAAACATTGCCGACCTCAATCATAAACTCTAAATACTAATTGCTAAATTCTAAATAATGCTTGTGTAACTATGAAGTGCCTGATCTCTGATTAACCAATCTCTGATCACTAACACTAATCCGTCTCCTTACTTACCGGGTTCAGCGGATATTTTAAGCCTGCAGCTGATGTCAGCTCCATGGTTAAACTACCCACTATCACTTCCACGTGCGCTTTCACCGGGATACGGTTGTTGTCATCTGTGATCCAAAGATACAGCTTACTATCCTTTCTGAAAATACGGCCGGGAATAATCGTCGGACTAAACTTCAGGCAGTTAAAAGTACCCATAGCACACTTTATCCGCTCCTTGCCCACGTATGTAATATTCATGGCATGGATACCATCGTCCAAAAAATATTGCAAGTCGAATTTCTGCCCGACCTGGATCTTCGAAACATCAAGGCATCGCGCAAAATAATAGGCCGACACAAAGTCAAACACCTGGTCACCTTTGTACGGGAATGCCCCTTTGCCTGCTGTTATCGTTTTCTTTTCGTGGTCAAAAGTTACCTTATCGGTATGCTTCCAGCTGGATTCGCGCCTGTTTTCCTGATAAAAATAAGGCAGCAGCGTATTCTTGTCGATATAGCTTTCATAACGGTTGCGTACCTTATAAAAAACATCGAAAGTACCAGCCGTTTTACCTTCGGCAATGATATGAAAAGCCGGCTTATTATTGAACTGGGTAGGGCTTTCTTCAACACGGATATTAGCCTCGGCAGCAGTAAAAAAGCCGTACTTCATTTTATAGCTTAGCTTTTCGCCTGCTTTAAAAGCAACCTCGTTTATTTTATTAAGTTCCTGGGCAAAAAGATTTTGAAGACAGCAGCACGCCAGAATTAACAACAAGTATTTCCTCATTCGCTGCGTTTAAAAAAGAAATTCATTTAGTCTTTGCGTTTATAGATCGGCACGGTCGAGCATGGCTCGCCAAACATAATGCTCTTAGCAACCGGCGTTAATTTCTTTGTCAATTCAACATACGCCGATACGGGAACATCAGTATCTCCGCACCCCTTAATAACGATACGCTGGTCGCGATATTGCTCAACATCAAAGCCGGCCATAGCTTTTTCAAACAGCACGGTTTCTAAAACTCCAGCATCGCCAAAAACAACTTCCCGTGCAAATGGCGCCATACGATTTGCGATCAGCATATAAGCCCATGCAGGTACTATGGCATCAGCAGTGCAGGTAATAGCTACGTTTTTGCCAGTATATTGTGGCCAATCGTGGTTTTTAACAAACTCCCTGAAATCCTTTTCTTTCAGGATCAGTTCCATATACAGGTTATCCTTTATATCATAAACCACTCTGTCGCCCTGCGGATAAAACGAAGCCGGGTCAAGGGTAACCAAACCACTCTGCGCTACTTTATTGACTATATTTTCCTGGATATCCATTACTCGTAAATTTTAATTTCCAACCCGTCATTGCGAGGAGTGAGCGACGAAGCAATCCCGAACTCTACAGAGCGGATAGAAAGGTGTAGAACGTGTATAGCCGCTCTGCTAGTCGGGGATTGCTTCGTTCCTCGCAATGACGTTTTTGTTTTAAAACAAAAAACCGGGACAGCTAAGCTATCCCGGTTACAAATTTACTTTAAAATATTCTTACATGAACTTAGAGCGGTAATCTTTTACATTCGCCTTATCTTTCAGGGCCTCAAAGAACTGGCCTTGAGAGCGCTGAGCTAATGCCTGGGCGATCTGCTCTCTTTGCCTGATCGCGTTAGCCAATGGCGCCGGATTAACCAGGTTATCCAATACCACCACATATACGCCATGCTGACCTTCTATCGGTTTCGATAGTTTACCTGGTTGTGAACCAAATACAGTACCCACTACTTTATATTCTAATGATAAACCTGGGATCACCGGATTAGCAAATACCACGTTCTGAACAGGAACTACTTTAGTACCTGCTTTTTGAGCAGTCTGGTCGATATTTGAGCCACCGCTTAATTTTTCAATTAGTTGTTTTGCTTTTACATGCTGACGTACCGCAGGCTCAATCTGCTTTTTAACCGCATCAAGAGGTGATGTACCCTTTGGCTTGATGGTAGTCAGGGTTGGGATAACATATTGATCGCCGATCACATATACTTGGTCGCCAAAATCGCCTTTGCTGGCTTTAAATGCCCATCTTACAACTTCACGGGCATTGTCCAGTCCCGGCAGGGCTGATGTCAATGCATTTACATCAGGCGCGGTTTTCTTGACCAAACCAGCCTTTTTAGCCTCTGCATCAAAGTTATCTTTAGTCAAAGAACCCAGGAATGCCTGTGCCTTTGCGTAAGCTGCCTGTTGTGTTTTTGCGCTTGGCGTTACCGGTTTATCAACTACGGCTACTTTAACAACCGGAGATGAACCTTTTTGGTCTTCAACCTGGATTAAGTGAACACCGAATTCTGAGGTTGCAATAACCAGGTCACCTTTTTTTGCTTTAAACGCAGCTTTATAATATCCATCAGCTATTTTACCCCCGGCTCCCATGAGTCCGTTTGAATCAAACGAAGGTATTTCGCCACCATCTTTTGCACTACCCGGATCATCTGAAAACGTAGCTGCTATTTCCTTAAATGGACGACCGCCCACTATTAGTTTTTTGAGGGAATCAGCTTTAGCCATTGCTTTAGCCGCTCCGCCCGGGCCAATCTTTATTAAGATATGTCTTGTTTTAACCGAGTCAAATGTTGTTTTTGAATCGATCAGTTTTGCAAGTTTATAGCTTCCCTGTGAAAAATATGGGCCATATACAAAACCTTTTTGAGCACCAAACATTACGGTATCCAACTTAGGATCGCCTAACTGACCTTTCTTCTTGTCCAAAATCGGAGTTTTTGTTTCAGAATTTACCTGAACAAAAAGAGAATCATTAGTGCTGGCTTTGAACGAAGGCAACAATTTTTCTACCTGCTCTTTTACCGCAGCAGTGTCTTCTTTTGACGGAGCAGCGTTGAAGCTTACATAGTCAAAGCTTCTCAACTCTTGCTTATTGTTGAACTCTGATGAATGCTCGTCGTAATAATTTTTGTAATCTTCGTCAGTTAAAGTGATTTTATTGTCTGGGATCGATGCATAATCCAAAGTTGCATACCTAAAGTTAGACAACTTATTTTTTGCTTCGTAGTCATCCTTAGCATCCAGGTCGTTTACAAAAAGACCGGTGTTTACCAGGTTCATATATTTCTGTCCCAACTTATTCTGGGTCAATTGACCAATAAACTGAGCCCACTGTACCCGGACATCAGATCCTGGTTTGGAAGCATTCAGCTGAGCCTTAAAAGCGTTCAATTTAGACTGATCAACTTTACCTGTAGCAGGATCGCCAAAGTATTGTACTACCTGCGGATCGGGATTGTTGCCATTAACTAATGCCGAACCTTCATCGCTGCTTACCACCAGTCCGAGCTTTTCAATTTCCTTGTTGAGGATGATCTCGCTCACTTTCTGGTTCCACACGTTTTCCTGTATGTAAGTCGTAAACTGCGCATTCAGATTAGCCTGGCCGGATTGTTGTTTAAATTGTGCTTCGCTTTGCTCAACACGTTTAGAATAGTCATCATACGCTATTTTCTCTCCGGCAACTTCACCCAGCGTATTACGGTCACTACCGAAAATAGAATTGCCCGATCGAATCGCCTCTTCACCTACGAACGCCAAAAGTGAGAAACCGATGCCGAAAGCAACGATTTTGCCCATGCGCTCGCGCAAATAAGTCATTACACCCATATATTCTTATCTATATATTATATTTTAATTATTCAAAAGAGCGCGCAAGATACAACTTTTAGCAAAAAAATAAACACAAAATTTATTGACCAATATCCTGACTATTAACATGAATAATGCCCTTGCCTTGCCCCATGGTCCAAAGGTGAAAACTTTCATCGCTAACAAAGCTTGTACCATCTGTGAAACCGCCATCAGCAAATTTTACATGAACAGCCTGGTTTGAATGTATTTGCTTGGTATTTTGATCCCATATCAGTTCTTCCGAACTGAAGGTGTCGCCCTTTGCATTTGTGCCCACCACATTTTTGCGCAGCTCAATCGTTTTTTCTTTTTCACGGTATACACCCTGATCAGCTCTGATCGTGCTTGTCTCCTTTAATTCATTATCGTAAAAAATAACTTTTACCCCTTTGGGCATCTCAGTGTAAGGATTTTTCACCTTATAATTAATCATCACGGGGGCGGTCATATGTGCCTTCACCTTAGCTGAGTCGCTATAGATCACATCGACGTCGGTATACTTTTCAATCGGTTTATTTACTTCGGCAGCTGATATCTTTTGAATATCTTTCAGATCGTTCTCACAGCCCGTCAGTAGAGCCAGACCAGCAATTATTACCGGCAAAAATAAGCTTACTATATGTTTTGCCTTTATCATGGCAGGCTTATTCGAATTTAAACCGCTGGAACCACCTGTCGTTCAGTGTAAATCCGAGGTGTAAATTAACATAGTTTTCTTTTACCAGCGAGTTAGCTAATTGCCCGCGCTGGCCTACCTCCGCAGAGAAGTTTATTTTATAAAATGCAGACGAAGCACGGTCATGCGGTAGTGGGATACCCAAACCACAAGTCACCGCATATCTTTTTAAGTTAGCGCCGGGTACATTCAAAACAGTTGGCCCTAAATAGGTCTGTTCATAAATGAAACCTAAACGGTAATCTATCAGCGCGAAGAAATTATTGAGGGAATTGATATTTGGCGTCCATTGTCCGCCTATATTAAACAGCTTGCTATCCTGCAAACCTGCATTTATGCCTGATATCGAAAGATTAGACCATTTAGCCATGGTATAATCAGCACCCACCAAAAATTTCCCGTCGTGCACGAATGAGATACCAAAGCGGTTAATTTGAGGGAGCTGGATTTTACCGCTCTCGTTTTGCTGGTTAACTAAACTGTCAGCGGCATTGTTTTCGTTTCCGCTGGCATCCCGGGTATACTGGCTTACTATGTAGTTACTGGTTACGCTAAGTTTGTTGCCTGCAGATCCTGAATATCCCAAAACCAAATGTTTTGCTTCAGAGAAATCAATGGTGTACTGGGCCCCGTAATCAAAAGTTGCACCCTTAACATGATCGTCTAACTCACTACGGGAGTTAAGCACTCCGTATAAGCCGGGTATTTCTGTCGATTGGTCATTTTTTATACTCCCAAAAATATACGAGAAGTTTGCACCAATTGATAAATGCTTGAACAGCGTAAACCCATAACCCAGATATGCCTTTGACAAGCCACCTTCTCCTGATGAAGTAACTACAACGGTATTGGTATCGGCAGGTAAAGTAGTGTTTGGATTTGGGCGTGCGTAAGTCTGTTTGTAACTATATCCTACCTGGCTGTACGGCAATAAACCAAAACTCAATGCAGAACTTTTAGTAACCGGAAACGCAAATAAAAGGTGACTCAACCGGGCATTGGTATTACGCTGATCGGCAGATCCGAGCTTGCTAAGCGTAATGATGTCAGCGGCGCCGCCTATATCAATTGTAGTTAAACTAATCTTTCCGTATGCGGCAGGGTTTAAAACGTTAATGCTATTATATCCGCCGATAACGTTGGTTGCGGTAGAAATACCACCCATACCTATATTTTGCGGCAACAGCTGATCGCTGACGTCGCCTATTCCGTAGCGTGAATAAGGAGAACTTGTGGTTGCGGTTGACTGCGCACTTGCATTCAATACAATAACAGCAAATAGAAATGTAAAAAGTAACCTGGTAAATTTAATCATTGTTGTTTTGTATAGCTGCATTTAATCCTTCAAGAACCAAATAAGGCTCGTTTTTAATATAGGGGGCAAAGATGCTATTTTTCAATAGAGTATCAAAAAAATAACTATCGCCTCCGGTTAGTATTACATTCAGTTCGGGCTCTGTTTTTCTGTAGCTTTCAATAAAGCCGGTCAATTCATATTTAAGCCCGTTCTGCACTCCTGATTTTATCGCCGAGGCGGTATCATCGCCGTAGTAATTGTTAAATTCGGCATCTGTTTCAATCAGGGGCAGTTTGCCTGTATAATAATTCAATGCTTTATAACGCATATTCAACCCCGGTGATATACTGCCGCCAAAATAATTTCCTTCAGCATCTACCCAGTCATAAGTAATGGTTGTTCCGGCATCTACCACCAAACTGCCTTTGCCCGGATACAATTTTTTAGCGCCGATAACGGCCGCCAATCTGTCTGGACCAAGTGTTTGAGGAGTTTTATATTGGTTATGTATACCGGCTGTCATTCCCACGTTGAAATACTGCACGCTAACTCTCTTTTCTAATGCGGCACGCCAGCTTTCAGCTTCTTTTCTTACCGATGAGATGATGACTTTGTTTACCCGGTATTGATCAGTTATTTTAAAAAGGGTTTCAGCATCAAGGGATGAGTAAGCTGTAGTATACAATAACTCGTCCTGTGCGAAGACTGCAATTTTTATAAAAGTATTCCCAATATCAATAACCAGGTTGGCCATCAGGCTTTAACCAATGATAATATTGATTCAAAAATGGCAAGCCCATCCTGGTTAGCCAATATACTATCAGCTGCCCGTTCAGGGTGCGGCATTATACCGAATACATTACGCCCGGCATTACAAACACCGGCAATATTTTCAATCGAACCGTTAGGGTTAGCTTCAGGAACGATATTACCTGACTCATCAGTGTATCTGAACAATACCTGGTCATTATCATTCAATGCCTTCAGCACATCCGGCTCTGCAAAATAATTGCCCTCGCCATGTGCAATAGGTATTTTTAACGCACGCTGCGGATCGATATTCGATGTTAGCAATGAATTATTGGTTTGCGGCACCATGTAAATATTGCTGCAGTTGAACTTTCTGTTGGTATTGTGCAGCAATGCACCCGGCAGCATACCTGCCTCTGTTAATATCTGGAAACCATTGCAAACACCCCACACGTAACCACCTTTAGCTGCAAACTGGATCACTTCCTGCATAATTGGAGAAAAGCGCGCGATAGCGCCAGAGCGCAGATAATCGCCAAATGAGAAACCACCCGGCAGTACGATGAAATCGCAACCCTGCAAATCGTGGTCTTTATGCCACAGGCGTACAACCTGCTGACCCATAATTTTTTCTAATACATAGATGATGTCCTCATCACAATTAGAACCCGGAAATATAACAACTCCAAATTTCATGGTACAAAACTAATATAACCCGTGAAATTTGAACGAATGTAAAAGTTAAAAAGTGTTAAACTGAAAGTAAATAATGCTGGCAAGCAGCAAAATATATAAGCTTTCGTAGAACCAGCGGGTGGTGGCGTACAAAAAATAATAGGACACGAAGATGCATCCCGGCACCGCGCACATCAGGAAATGATCGACATGAAAATCGGCACGGATATAAAAACACAAAGCAGTTATCAGGAAAACGAAGAACAGCAGCTGAATGGATTTGCGGATGTGCACGTAGCTTTTATAAAAATTCTGCTGCAGTTTTAATGCCGCTAAAACCAGCACGATAATAACCGGGATAAGCACCAGGTAGTTATAATAATTGATATTAAAATGCACCTGGAACTTGGTAGCAAGCGGTAGCCATATTTCAAAAAAGTCGCCCAGCTTATCATTCAGGTAATAAAATACCGCCAGGAAGAAGAAAATAGTAATAAAGCCGATGATACCCGCGATCCACTCCCGCCAGTCGAACGGCCTGAAAATAGCCAGACCGATCCAGATAACCAGAAACGTATAAATAAATGGCAGATAGATCATGGTGCCTATGGCTACTATCATCCCCAGATCGTAGCAAATAGACTTGGAGGCGTCGCCTTTATAAAGGTTCAGCAACTTGTAAAGCATCCATATCAGCAAAAAATTACACACCAGCGGCGGACTAAGCATCAGGAACGGCACCAGCAAGCTAGACACGGTGACGTACATGAAAGCCGGCAAAAAGGTTGATTTACCTAACAGGTTATGCTCGTTTGCTAATAGATTGATGAGTATGCCCTGGATAAAAACTATTATGCTCGCAACAAATAAATTGATGACAGGCGGTATAGCAGTTTGATAAGATACCGGCAACAACAATCTTGAAAAAAGTTCAGTGAAAGGGAACCCGGTCTTGTCCGGAAGTTGAAAAGCGAACCCAATACGCATAAAGAACAGGAAAACTGCCAGCCAGACAATATTTACCGGACTAAAAGATCTGAACAGCCTGATCATGCATTTGGGGATTTCTCAGCAATAATAATAGAAAAACTGTTTAGGTTTATTATCAGACCGATAAAAGATGTCTTTTCCAGCGCTGCCTTTATTTTGAGAATGTTAAAACAGTATCTTCAATCTCGTGTTAATCCAACAATAAACTAATTAACTTAATCAATAATTTATACTTTTTAACCTAAAGGTAAGGTATGAGTTATTTAATAATACCCCTGATCTGCCTATGAAAAGTCCGCTAAACATCCATGTGGTCATTGTTACCTACAATGGCATGAAATGGATAGATAAATGCCTTAAAGATGCCCTCCAATCTGATATAAAGATCAACATCATATTAATCGATAACTGTTCAACTGATGAGACAGTAGACTTCGTCAGGGCCAACTACCCGGACATCGACCTGATACAAACCAACGAAAACCTGGGCTTTGGCCGAGCGAATAACATCGGCATAAAAAAGGCGATTCAAAATAATGCGGACTATGTTTTTTTATTAAACCAGGATGGCTATGTTGAAAAGGATACGATCAGTAAATTGGTTTTATTTCAAGCGGAGCATCCCGAGTATGGCGTATTAAGCCCACAGCAGAAGAACGGCAATGGCACAGGGATGGATAAAAAATTCAAAAATATTGTGCTGCATCAATGCGTCACGGATACATACCTGGAGGCCGGAAAAACTATTCATGATGTATCATTTGTGATGGCAGCTTTTTGGCTGATATCTGCCGACTGCCTGATGAAGGTCGGCGTATTCGATCCGATCTTTTTCCACTATGGAGAAGATGGCGATTATTTGAGCCGGGTCCGCTTTCATGGCTTTAAGATTGGCGTGCTAATGGATGCTGTAGCTTACCATGACCGCCAGGAAAGAGTGGTGCCTGAAATGCAGCAACTGAAATCTTTTTACGCTTCGCAACTGGCATCGTTAACCAACATTAACCGATCGCTGGCATTTTGTATGGCCAAGGTTTCTTACTTCTTCCTGAAGTTCTCACTAAACCAAATTAAAAGGTTAAAGTTCAGTCTTTTGAAAGAAAACACGCGTTTATTTTTCAACCTGCTATCCAAAACAGGAGAAGTACAAAAAGCGAGAGACAACAATAAACGGGCGGAATCTTACGAATTCATGGATGCTTAAGCCTTTGTGTAACGCGTTACCATATTGTCGATAATCTGCGCAGTTTCATTTGGAAAGTCAACATCAACGGCTTTACCATTTTGTATCCATTGATTTAGCTGAGGAACAAATTCGTCATCAATGGTGTGGATAACAGGCACGCCCAGTTTTGAAGCGGATAAGGCATTGCATCGTTGTTCGTATTGCCCACTCATCGGTATCATCATCACTTTCTTTTTCAGGAACATCGCCTCAGCCGGGCCTTCAAAACCACCGCCTGTCAGCAAGCCTTCGCAACTGGCCATGCTTTTATTAAAAGCCTCATTGTTCACGGGTGATATTATGACGTTTCCTTCCCGCTGCTGTGTTTTTTGCCGTTTGGAGAATATCTGCCATTCCACATCTTTTGCCTGACTAAGATATTTTACCAGCGTTTTGTCGTCATAGGCTGGCAGGTAAACGGTATAATGCCCGAGGTTGGTCGGTTCCAGTTTCCGGATATCACTCCTTATCACTGGGGTATGAATAAAATCATCATATCTTTCAAAATGGAAACCAATATGATGTGTGGTTGGCGAATAATACTTGAAGAGCCATTCAGCATAATTCCACTTAGCAGGTCGAGGTGTTTTTTTTGAAACAAAGGAGCATTGGTGACTTAGCGAAACGGACTGCAGTTTCTGCACGCGGCATGCCCAAGCACTTACCGGTTCAAAGTCATTAATGATAAGATCGTACTGCTTTAATGGCAGATGATGCACATCATGCCACAACTGGCGCAGGTTCATCAGCTTAAATGTAGCCCACCTATCTACCCCGCCTTTGGTGCCAAATACGAAACTGAAACCATGTAAACGATATTTTAAAGGCTGCGATAAGGACACCTCTGCCTGTGTGCCACTCACCAGCAGATCAAGCTCGCCGTATTGTTGTAAGAGGGGAACTATTTCACGCGCGCGACTGATATGCCCGTTACCTGTTCCCTGGATAGCGTAGAGGATTTTCATTCTTGATAGTTGGAATGCCGGAAAGTTGAAATGTTACAAGGTTACTCTTGCGCAATCATAACTTTCCCGGGCAAGTTAGCAAAGAAAGGAAATCATATAAATAAAAAAGGTTGAAATTCAACTTTTCAACCTTCAAACCTTTCAACTTTACAACAAAGAGTCAATACGCTTCCTGTTTAAAGCGCTCTAACAATACGCGCACATCCAGTTTGGCATCCAGATCTTCTGCGTCAGTTTTATCATCCTCGTCATGGTCGCTTTTGAAATTGGCGGGATCATATTTGAATATCTTCCACTCGCGGTTGTTGTATTCCAAAGCAGTTAAGCTCTCCACCCAGTCGCCGGAGTTGAGATATATTACGGAACCAGGTTTATCTGAAGATTTAATTTCCCTGATTTCTGCATGGTGAATATGGCCGCATATCACATATTGATAGTCTTTTTCAACAGCCAGATCGGCGGCTGTTTGCTCAAATTGGTTGATAAACTTCACTGCATCCTTAAATTTCGCTTTAATCTTTTGCGAAAAACTCATCTTCTCGCGGCCAAGTTTAGTCAGCATCCAGTTGGTAAAGCTATTCAGCAGGATCAGCGAATCATACCCGACAGCACCCAGTTTAGCCAGCCATTTGGAGTGCTGCATGGTTACGTCGAACACATCGCCGTGGAATATCCACGCCTTCTTGCCGTCGATAGTTAGAACGACTTTATTTTTCAACGCCAATGATCCCAGGTTAAAATCGGCAAACTTGCGCAGCATCTCATCGTGGTTACCGGTAAGGTAATATACCGGAACGCCATCCGTAACAAACTTTAGAATGCGGCGAACCACCTTCATGTGTGCCTCTGGCCAATACGATTTGCTGAACTGCCAGATATCGATGATATCGCCGTTCAGGATCAGCATTTTGGGCTTTATGCTCTTTAAATATTTCAGGAGTTCTTTGGCGTGGCAGCCATAAGTGCCCAAATGCACATCGGATATAACTACTATATCTACTTCGCGTTTTGCCATTAAAATTGAGGGGATAATTTGCCGCCCGGTGTTTTTCGCCGGTGAATGATTGATTGGATTTTGTGACGATTACTCGTCGTCATCATCTTCGTTAACTCTTAGTTCATAGGGGCTTACATAGAACATACCTACCAATAAAAGCAACCCTACAACAATCAGATATGCATACTCGAAATTCATACTGGTGTTATTTAACAAATGTCAGCAATTCAAATTATCTGAACGTTAAGACTCTGTTAAATAAAAAAGGTTTCATCGGCTTTGCAACTTTTTTTCCACACGGTCAAGTTGTTCCAAATGATGTTCCGAGTGAATGAGGATAAACTTCAGCCATTGTTTCGCATTCAGCATACCCATACGCGGGTGCCTGATGCGTTTATGTTTGGAAGAATTGCGGATAAGCGGTGCAATTGCGTCGAGGCGCTTCCGGCATTTGATGATCAGATTCCTGGCTTCTTCTTTGGTAATATTACGTACCGGGTTCTTTTCAGCCAACTCTTTTGGCGTGTTTACCCTGAACGGCGGGAACCTGCCGAATGATAATACCATCAACCCAATAAATGTCCGGCCTTTATTGGTGGGGGCACAATTATTCAATGTGCATTTCTCGACCGCGATAGTAGAGCCCAGATTAGCCTGTAAGATATGGCAATAAACTTCGGAGTACGACCATCCGCCGCCGGGAGGCGTCACCATAAAAAGGTCGTCCGGGATAGCATCCAACCGGTTACGGTAGATATCTAATACCTCCTCGATCTTTCTACGGGTTTCTCCGATGTTCATGATGTATCAAATATCGAATTTCGAATGTTCAATTTCGAATTAAATAGACGGCTTATTTTTATGCTACTCCACTTTGTAGCGATACAACTGCCTGCCTATCTCACCGTTCCCATCTATTCCTTCCACAATAACCCGGTATGTTCCGTGTCCGTCAGCATTGTAGAATTCAAAAGATGTATTCCCTTCTTTATCCGTCACCAGGTCCGGTTTCCAGTAAACGGTGGTTCTTAAATCCTGGTGATTGTCATTTTCCAGTGGGTGGTCATATTTAGGCGAATAAAACTCCCTTGATTTATAAAACCCGTTAAAAGGAAATTTAATTAGTCCCGGCGTCGATGTTACAGTTTGACCAGGGCTTAATCCACGGCGCATGGTTACGATAAGTGCCCCACCCGCAGCATTGGTTCCATAAAGCGCCAGGTATGATGCGCTTGTTAACGCTTCTATACTGTAAATATCTTTTATATTGATAAGATCAAAAGGTCTTTGATCCTGGTCATACGGTACGCCATCAATAAATATTTTTACTGAAGGAGGGGGAGGAATCAAACCAGATTTTCCCTGGCCAAGACGCGCACCTGTACGTATGAGATAAATTTTCCCATCTTTAGACATCATACCGGGTAACTTTCCATACAAACAGGTCAAGTCTATACAATTTACCAGTTCGTCGCCCATAATTATAAAATTGGCATTGCCGGGCCCGTTCATATTAGCCGAGTTAGAAAGATCGGGCTTGGGTTTCGGTTTATAGCCTTTGATATTCACTTGCTTAAGTTTTACTCCGCCATGTGCATTCTCGATAAAATTATGCTCCATTAAATCGGCTACTTTTTGCGGAATAGTATCATTTGTGATGATGTTGCGTGAGAACAATGGCATTGCTTCAGATTGTTTCACGGCGATAGTCACATTCTGCTGCTTATTATTCTTTTTTGCCTGGAGGATCATCAGCGGAGTATCGGTCACAAAAAGATCTGTGAATTTAAACTGGCCTCTTTTGTCAGTTGTAGTATCCAGCAACAGGTTATCCTTGTTATCAATAAGGATCATATCCTCATCCGGAACAGGCTTTCCGGCCGCGCTTTTTATTAATCCCTCCAATTCCAATGATCTTTCGGCCTGGTATGCTAACACCTGTTCCGCCTTGCTGCCGATCACCTGTTTCCACTCAAATCTGCTATATCCTTGCGTCAGCATCAGCAAATCGAGATTATCATTAACTTCTTTTGAATCACCGCTGAAGTAATAATTAGGCTTTTCAATATATCCCTTAAGGTCGGATGTCAGCAGCAGGTCTGTCAATATCGTATGCTCCGAATCTTCGTCAACCGGAACCTGGTTATCATCCACCACCGTTATTGAAAAATGTCCGTTTACCGGTCGCTCATTTTGAGCCGCATTGAGATTGATCTTTACTTTTTCCCGTTTTGTATAAATAGGTTTATCGCTAGCTATTTTCAACGATAAAAGATCAGGTTTTTTGATAAATAATAGTCGTTCGCTCAAAGGTTCGCTATTCGCAGAAAACAAAGTGATCCGGGCAACTCCTGAGTGTAATGAGATTGTTTGAATATTTATTGTTGTTACCTGGTCTTTCAGTTTTGCCGCATACGACATCACTTCGCCTCCTGAATAAAGCAGTAAAGTAAAATCTTTGCCTTTGTTGTCGGAATAATAAGATTTACTTGCGTTAATCGTGACTTGTGTTTGGTTGGATAGACCAATGGCAGCAGACAGGGCTATGCCTTTATTCTTTACCCGGGGAAGGTCAAAGCTATTCCGCGTGCCATCAGTATAAACCACTTCTGCCCGGTACAATTTATTTTCGAGGGGCTCAAGATAAAAATAGCCCATACCCAGGTGCTGCGATGCAAAGGAGACAACCTCATTATTATCATTGTCCATTATCTTCCCTTTCACATTTACCCCCAGGCCATTTACACCAATCGCTTTAAAGGCTATTTTTGAACGGATCGACGCCAGCAGGTCGCCCCCTTCAGGGAAAAATTGGATATCTATTTTATTGGTTGTGTTTTGTACAGGCCTGTTCGCCGCGGCAATATTCTTCCTAACCGCTGTAATGGGTATTATTTTATCAAAATATCCTGCCGACTCATTATTACGCATTAATTGTGTATAGGCCCTTATTACATAATTGCCATTAGGTAGCGAATCCGGCAATGTAAATTCACCCCATGCCAGGCCATTTGTCAATCTTAGCTTGATGGATTGATCGATATGAGTTTGAGGATTTATCAGATCAACATGCAACACGCTGCTCAGTTGCGATAACAGGTGCGATTCGCTTTGCATAACATAAGCCTTAAAATAGATGGTATCGCCAGCGGCGTAATATGGTTTATCGAAATGCAGGTAGGCTTTTTCTGTAACATGCGTGGTAAAATAATTAGTGAGTTTGGAAACAACATTTCTTGTTACCAGGCTGTCAGCATGTTCTTCATCATCAGATGGTTCATAGTTTAATGGCAATAATTCCGCAACCCGCTTGTGCGCCCAAACGCCGTCAAAAACCAGGCTGTTTGGGTTAGTAACTCCCCCATTTGCATCTATAAAGGCAAAGGGCTCTGTAAAATTTATAATTGTTGCTTCCGTATTCCCAGGCTCCAGATGCACACTGTTATAAATACGAAAGTGGCGGCTCTTGCTATAAGTAATATACACCCCATCATTATCGCAGGTAAAAGGATATAATCCGGACGAATCGGCGTCTCTGAGGATCTCCTCTTTGGCAAGCGGAAAATGCATCAGCGTTGGGAACGATTGAGGCAGCTTCGACTTTTTTGTCCAGTACGCTAAAGAATCCTTTCTATGCGGAACATTTGAACCCGCGTTCTGATAATAGTTAAGCTCAGAGTCGATAAGCCGTTGATCGGGCCGTTGAGGATTAGGTTTCACAGCAATCTGGTATACCCTGAATCCTTCCTGATCCATATTGTTTTTTAACAGGGCCCTGAAGAAATGCATCGCTGAATTTTCATAAACCTCTTGCCGTTTTGCTTCCCAATCTGCCATTTGTGATCGCCTGCCTGTCATCTCCTTAAAAAACACAGAACCATCATAGTGAATCTCTTTGTTATAGATATCCTTATTGTTTAATGTAAAGTTGGTGACGATATATTTTAAGGTATAACCAAGGGCATTATTATCGATAGTCAAAAACCCGTCGGAGGAAGCTGTCAGGATACCTTTTTGACGATCATAGCTAAAGCTGAGCACTTCCGGGTTAATGATCTTGCAATCCCTGGCATTGTCCGAATTCCCGAGAAATTCGTCAGTGAACCATTCGAGGTACCGGTCCCGGTTTGGGTCGACTGTGATCTTTACTTCCTTAAGGGCGTTGGTTTTAGCTTTGATCGCGATATCAGGCAAAACCACATTGGCGTTTCCTATAATTATATTTTGATGATATGTCTCGAAGCCAACCATAGAAACCACGAGTTCATACTTACCCGGCTTTACATTGTTAAGGCGAAAAGTGCCATCAGGCGCTGACTGTTCCCCTATAGTCGCATTGGTCAGAAAAACACTGGCATTTGGTATCGGTCCTTTATCACTTTGGTCAATTACTTTTCCAGAGATGGAAACCTGGGCCAGGCAGCATAACGGCAATAGGAAAATGAATAAAAAAAAGGTTCTCATAGGGGTTAAGATTAGGCACCATATAATTATCAATTTTTTAATAAAAAAGCAAGCAATTCGCGGATTTAACCTATAATAATGCTCTAAGTTCTTTCAGGTGATTGATCTGCACCGGCACGTCATGGGGTTTATCTAACCCTGCGGGATTAAAATAGATGGCATCCATTCCAAAGTTCAGCGCGCCGTATACATCCGCTTCCAGGCTATCGCCTATCATCAGGCTTTCTTCCCTGGTCGTTTGAGCAAGGTTTATGGCATGTTCAAAAATCGCCTTGTCAGGCTTATTTGCTCCTACAATTTCTGATATGATCACATATTGAAAATATCCCCCCAAATTCGTATTGCTGATCTTTATCCCCTGCGATTCGCTGAAGCCGTTCGAGATCAGGTGCAGCGTATATTTTGATTGCAGATATTGCAGCGTTTCGTGAGCATCAGGAAAAAGGTTAGTTTTTGTTGGACACGTCCTTACATAATCGTCTTCAAACCCTACTGGGATCACATCCGGGTGCATGCCCAGATCCAAAAATGTCTTTTTGAAACGTGCCTCACGCAGTTGCTCTTTGGTGATCTTACCTGTATGATATTCGGCCCAAAGCCGGTGATTATTGCGGGTATAAGTTTCGATAAACACATCAGCCGAATGTAGTCCCAATCCCTTTAATCCGTAAATACCGTACAACTCGTGCAAAGTCTCCTCCGCATTCTTATCAAAATCCCAGATGGTATGATCGAGGTCGAAGAAAATGTGCTTTTTGATTGCGAAATGTGGAAGGTGGATTGCGGAATGCATTTATTGGTATTAAATTTCCTTCAAAGTTACCATTCCGCATTCGACATTTCGCACTCCGCATTCTCCTTATATCTTCTCACCAAACGACAGATCCCCTGCATCACCCAATCCCGGAACGATATAAGCTTTCGAGGTCATTTCTTCATCAATAGCGCCGAGCCATAAATGTGCTTTAGGCAGGTTGGCCCGAACATGCTCCACGCCTTCGGTGCTGGCTATTACTGCGGCTATGTGCAATTCTTTGATATTATACTGAGCGATCAGCTCTTTACACACCATCACTATACTTTGCCCGGTGGCCAGCATCGTATCGCAAATGATCACCGTTTTCCCTTCGAGGTCGGGGGCCGAAATATGATCGATATTGATAACGAAGGCGCCCGTCTTTTTCACTTTCCTGTAAGCCGTTATAAATGCCGATGCCGATTTGTCAAAAAAATTTATAAACCCCTGGTGAAACGGCAAACCTGCTCGCAGGATAGTAGCTAACACCGGGTAGCTCTCTGGTACTTCTACAGTTGCCGTGCCCAACGGCGTTTGCACCTCAACCGGAACATACTTCAGCTTCTTGCTGATCTCATAAGCCAGTATCTCGCCCATACGTTCCTGGTTTTTCCGGAAACGCAGCCGATCCTGTTGGGTAATAGCATCCCGCATTTCGGCCAGGAATTGGTTGCCTATCGTGTTGGTTTTATTGAGTACAAAGAGCATTGGGTTAGTGATTAGAGATCAGAGATTAGCGTTTAGTTGACCTTGTAATTATAGCTAAATACTTTCCTAAATTTATTAATCTTTATCTGCTTCTACTACTACAATAAATAAATGCATTGCATGTTTTAATTAGTTTAAATTTTTACCCCTCCTCCAAGGGAGTCCTTCGGACCAGCCTCCCCTGAGTCCAGGGGAGGAGTTGTTTTATTGATTCTCTCCCTAAACTTAGGGAGAGATGTCCAGCGCAGCGTCGACAGAGTGGGTAAAACTTTAGGACAGTCAACACTGCTGACATAAGGCTGTCATCCACACATAATAGTTTTGGTCAAACATTCAGAAACTATGAAAACGCTTAAAAGATTTTTAACCGATGATTTGCTTGCCGTGAGGCTGCCAATGTTTTACACGCAAACCATACACACTATTATTCGTATTTTTGTAATAATCTATGGATTTTAAATTAACCTCTCAATATCAGCCTACCGGAGATCAGCCCGAAGCTATCAGGCAACTGGTGGAAGGCGTACAAAATGGTGATCCTTTTCAAACCTTATTAGGTGTTACAGGGTCCGGCAAAACGTTTACAGTTGCCAATGTTATTGAGCAAACGCAAAGACCGACGCTTATCCTGAGCCACAATAAAACATTGGCGGCCCAGCTTTATGGCGAGTTCAAGCAGTTCTTCCCTGAAAATGCGGTGAACTACTTTGTGTCTTATTACGATTACTACCAGCCGGAAGCATTTATCCCGACAACGAATACTTATATAGAAAAGGACCTGCAGATAAATGACGAGATAGAAAAATTGCGTCTGCGTACAACATCGGCTTTGATGTCAGGTCGCAGGGATGTGATTGTGGTGTCGTCTATTTCCTGCATTTACGGTATGGGGAACCCGGAAGACTTTAAGGATTCCGTTTTCAAATTTGCTGCTGGAACCCGCATCAGTCGTAATGCATTTTTACATCGACTGGTGGAAATATTATATGCCCGGACAACTGCTGATTTCAAGCGCGGAACTTTTCGTGTAAAGGGCGATGTGGTGGATATTTATCCTGCATACCTGGATTATGCTTATCGCGTATCTTTTTTTGGTGATGATATCGAAGAATTAAGTTCTTTCGATCCATCAACCGGAAAAACGATGGAAAAGATGACGCACATGGTTCTTTTTCCTGCCAATTTATACGTGGCCCCGCGCGAACGTTTCACCCAATCTATCTGGGCCATACAGGAAGAGCTGGAAATGCGCAAACAGCAATTTATTGATGAAAAACGTTTCCTTGAGGCAAAACGATTGGAAGAAAGGGTTAACTACGACTTGGAAATGATCCGCGAGTTGGGTTACTGCTCCGGCATCGAGAATTACTCGCGCTTCTTTGACGGACGCAAGCCTGGTGCCAGGCCATTCTGCTTGTTGGATTATTTCCCGGATGATTACCTGATGGTGATTGATGAGAGCCACGTAACGGTACCACAGATAAGGGCCATGTATGGGGGCGACCGTTCCCGCAAAATATCACTGGTCGAATATGGCTTCCGTTTACCCGCAGCTTTAGATAACCGTCCGCTTAACTTCCAGGAATTTGAAAGACTGGCACCACAAACACTTTATGTAAGTGCGACGCCGGGCGATTTTGAATTGGAGAAATCTGATGGCGTAGTAGTTGAACAGGTAATTCGCCCTACAGGATTGCTTGATCCGGTAATCGATGTTCGCCCGGTAATCAACCAGGTGGATGATTTGCTGGAAGAAGTGGATAAGACCGTAAAAATGGGCGACCGGGTATTAGTTACTACCCTTACCAAACGCATGTCTGAAGAGTTGGCTAAATACATGGATCGCCTGGGCATCAAGTGCCGCTACATACATAGTGAAGTGAAAACCCTGGAAAGAGTAGAAATATTAAGAGGATTGAGGCTGGGTGAATTTGATGTGCTGATCGGTATCAACCTGCTGCGCGAAGGACTGGATCTGCCTGAAGTATCGTTAGTAGCTATTCTGGATGCTGATAAAGAAGGTTTCCTGCGTTCGGAGCGATCATTAATACAAACTATCGGTCGCGCTGCACGTAATGACCGCGGGCGGGTGATCATGTATGCTGATAGAATCACGGATTCGATGCAGATCACGATGGATGAAACAAATCGCCGCCGCGAAAAGCAGATCAGTTACAATACCGAACATGGTATTATTCCGAAAACGGTTGGCAAATCCAGGGAATCTATACTGGAACAAACATCTGTAATGGATTTTGTTGGTGGCGTACAAAAAGCTTATGTGGAAGCGGATAGTATATCATTGGCAACTGACCCTATAGTTCAGTACATGACCAAGCCGGATCTGAAGAAGGCTATCGACAATACCAAAAAAGAAATGGTAGCCGCCGCAAAAGACATGGACTTCCTGCTGGCAGCAAAGCTCCGCGATGAAATGTTCGCGCTGGAAAAGTTGATGGAAGAACGATTTTAATGTGCAAATGCGGTTTGGATGTGAAAATGCGTGGATGTGCAGATGTGCAAATGATTAAAAAAGAATTGTAACAATCCATCTGCACATTTACTCATTTGCACATCCGCACATCAAACCCCTGTAACATTTGTCTTTCAGGAACGTCAATAAAAAACACATCAGCAATATGTCATAAGTATGATGATTTATCATACTGAAACATTTTGTTCGTTAATAACTTATATTTGTAATCCAAAATTGTAATTCAATGTATTTCATTCGCTTCCTGCTAATAGCTATACTTGTTCTATATGTCATTCGCTATATTGTACGCCTGCTATTGCCTATGCTTTTTCAAAGCCTGGTAAATAAGGCGCAGCAACAAGGTCAGCAACAACAATACCGTCGTCCGCAAAATCAGCCTGATGAGAAAGTGAAAGTGGATTATATTCCGCAGAACAAACAACAGGTACCCGATTCAGCAGGCGACTTTGTTGATTACGAAGAGATAAAATGAGGGATCCCAACGAGCTACCCACCGTATTTAAGCGCAGGCACTTCGGGACGCCGGCCTCCTTCACTATTATTACAACCAACTATATTATAGTGGCGGTCGGGTTAGCTATTTGCACTTCTAACCATCATATCCACTGGTTCTTCTGGGTTATTTTCGGACTGTTAGCTGCATACAATGCTTTCAGCCTTTACAAAAACTGGGAAGAATACGATAAGGTTTCGCTAACTGCCTATATCATTGGCGCTGCCGGTCTGTCGTTATTATTTCTAATGTTCTGACGGGACAATTTGATTTAGCTTTGCTAAACAGCATCTTGTAACAAAGCTTCTTCCCGACTTACACAGACTTCCCGACTAATTAATAATAATTCCTTTTCTCACTCAAATTTCTATTTTTGGGGATTGTATTATCACATTCAAAAAACTTAAATGAATAACTGGTTCAAGAAAAATGGCGTCCATTTTGTCATCACAGCGATATTTTTAGCAGCTTGTTTCTTCTTTTTTACGCCGGCTTTCCAGGGAAAAACCCTCGGTCAGGGCGACGTGATGCGGGCCCAATCCACCCAAAAAGAGATCAACGACTATAGAAAAAAAGATACCACCATTCTCTGGACCAACCAGATTTTAGGCGGCATGCCTGCATACCAGATCTGGGCACCGTGGCCAAATAATATTGCCAACCAGGCAATCAATGTGCTCGATCACGTATTCCCTTCGCCTATTTATATCGTACTATTACTCCTTTTTGGCGGATATTTTCTATTCTCGGTGCTAAAACTCAATCCGTGGCTGGCGGCCGCCGGGGCTCTGGCATTTACTTTTTCATCGTATAATATCATTTATATAGCGGCGGGGCACGTCAACCAGGAGCTGGCGATTGCCTTATTCGCCCCTATTATAGCTTCTATTATCCTCGTGATGAATCGCCGTTTTATACTGGGTTCATCGCTGCTGGCGCTTTTCCTGGCATTAGAGATTAAGGCCAATCACTTACAGATGACCTATTATTTAATGCTCGCGCTGATCATCTTGTTAATAATAGAGTTTGTAAACGCTATCAGAACCAAGACTTTGCCATTCTTCGGAAAAGCAATAGGCTATATTGCGTGTGCTACTTTGCTGGCAGTGGCTGTTAATGCCTCTACTTTATGGAGCACTGCAGAATATGCCGGTGACTCGATGCGCGGGAAATCAAACCTGACCAAAGGTACAACTGAGGCCAAGAACGGCCTAGAACGTGATTATGCTTATGAATTTAGCGAAGGTGTAGGCGAGACATTGACATTCCTGGTACCCAATGCTTATGGCGGTGCTACTAACGGTCAGGCAAGTGACGATTCAAAGGTGGCGAAATTGCTGGTTGAAAAAGGTGCTGATGCTGCGCAGGCTCAGAATATTGCACAAAGCCTCCCATTTTATTGGGGTGATAAACGGTTTACGGAAGGACCGTGGTATTTTGGGGCAATCGTAGTATTCCTTTTCATATTCGGGTTGTTCGTTATCAAAAATCGACTTAAATGGTGGTTGCTGGCAACAGTAATATTAACCATGCTGCTTTCATTTGGAGGCAACTTCCCGTTAGTTTCAGATTTGTTCTTTAACTATTTCCCACTTTATAATAAGTTCAGAGCGGTCGAATCCATTCTTGCTGTTGCATCATTGTGCTTCCCTATCATGGCATTCCTTGCTATCAAAGAAGCTATTGACAATCCTGACAAGAAAGCCCTCTTTTCAAAAGCAAAAATTGCAATATATATTACGGGCGGCCTTACCCTGATCATGGCTGTTGTGCCTGATCTGCTGCTTTCTTTCAAATCACACAATCACCAGCAATTAATAGATGGTCTTACGCAGATGGCCCGCGGCGATAGCGGCTTAGGCAATGCATTAGCAAGCGCCCTGGTTCAGGACCGTATTTCTGCTGCCCGCATGGATGCTATAAGAACACTGGTATTCCTTGCGATAGGCTTTGGTATTCTTTGGGCCTATTTCAAAGCAAAGATCAATGTGATGGTGCTATCGATCTTATTACTTGCAGTAACGTTGGTTGATCTTTGGACCGTAGATAAACGCTATTTGAGAGACGAGTTATACACTGAAAGACAGGAAAACCCTACCCCGCAACCCCGTGAAGTAGATACCTTCATAGCAAGAGATACCGATCCTGATTTTAAAGTACTCGATCTTTCGCAAAATATAATGGAAGACGCAATTACTCCGTTCTTCAATAAAGCCATTGGCGGATACTCAGCGGCGAGGATGAAACGGTACAATGAATTAATCGAGTCACAATTCTCAAAAAGTGTTAATCACAGTGTACTGGATATGCTCAATACGAAGTATATTATCGTAGCTGACCCGAAAACCAACAATCTGAGCATGACCCGCAATGAAACGGCTTGCGGCCACGCCTGGTTTGTAAAAAGCGTTAAGTACGCAAAAGACGCTGATCAGGAGATGCAAACCATCAGCGCTTTCTCACCAAAGGATGAGGCTATAGTAGATCAGCGTTTCAAGAGCATCATTGATGGGAAAAATGTGGGTTACGATCCCAACGGAACCATTAAGTTGGTGAAATACTCACCTGATGACATGGTTTACCAAAGCGGAACAACGGCGCCATCTGTTGCTGTATTCTCTGAGATCTATTACGATAAAGGCTGGAAGATGTATATCGACGGCAAGGAATCACCATACTTCCGTGCTGATTATGTATTACGTGCCGCTCAAATCCCGGTAGGCAACCATAAGATCGAATTTATATTTCACCCGGCATCTTACTATACCGGCGAGAAAATATCACTGGCAGGATCAATACTGTTGGTGCTTGCCCTAGGCGGAGCGATCTACACCGGCGTTAAAAGAAAACCGGAAGACGAGAAGAAGGCTGCGTAAGCCTCAATATATCTTAAAAAAATAGCGATGGGTTTTCAACCCATCGCTATTTTTTTGTCTGAATCGCAGATTACCGGATTGCGCAGATTAATATGATTTTATCTGTGAAATCATTTAATCAAATAAATCAGTGATTCAGAAAACTAATCGTTCGTCCTTTTATGCTTTAACCAATAAGACCCCAGGTTAAAAGCAATCACCAAATGATAGAATACCGTTAACAACGGCCCGTAATAATGGGACATGATGGCAAAGCGTTCTATCAAACTCTCCCGGTGACGTTTCTTCGACATACCCCCTACCAGGTATTTGGCTACATAGCCGTCCACTTTGACGATCTTTTTTGCTTTTTTAGCTGCGCGGATGATCCAGTCTATGTCAGCGCTTAAATGATAGCGCATGCTATAGCGTTCTGTCAATGATCGTTTGATATAGATTGCCTGGTGACTGACGCTCATGCCGTATTTAAAGCTTCGCCAGGTAAACTTTTCAGGCGCTTTATGACGCCGCTGGCCTAAACTCTCTCCACTATCATTGATCATTTCTGTTTCGCCGTAATAGATGTCGGCATCATCAGCTGTTTTGAAAACTTTGGTGACAGTATCTTTTGCAAAGATCTCGTCTCCGGAATTCATGAACAGCACATAGTCGCCGGTGGCGATGTTCAGCCCTTTGTTCATCGCATCATAAATCCCATTATCCTTTTCGCTGATCAGCTTAATACGGTCGCGGTATTTGCGGATGATATCCAACGTGCCATCGTTTGAGGCGCCATCGATAATGAGGTATTCGATATTGGTGTAAGTTTGATCCAAAACCGAAAGCATCGTCCGCTCAATGTCCCTGGCATTATTAAATACAACGGTAATGACGCTTAACTTCGGTTGAAACATAATTTATTTGATCGGCGATGTTAACTGTTTATATAAATCAATATGTTTTTTTGCAATTATATGTTCTGGAAACTTATCCATCACCGTTTGTCGGGCATTTTGGTTCAATTGTTTTCTGTCGGGATGATTGATCATCCACTCCATTCCATCGGCAAAACTTTCTGATGAGCGATAGGTTGCCAAATACCCGTTCTTTTCATGCGTCACCATATCGGGGATGCCACCAGTAGTAAAAGCAATGACCGGAGTACCACAAGATAAACTTTCCATCACGGTATAAGGTAAATTATCCTCAAGAGACGGTATCAAAAAAGCATCCGCTGCAGCATAACAAAGCGCCAGTTGTTCATCATTATTGATCTTACCCAGGAATGTCGTTTTGAATGGAAAGTCGGGCAGATTTTCATCATCCCTGTTCCCGAAAACCACCAACTCGACCTGGTCTGCTTTATTGCACAATCTTGTCTTCAATAATTCAAGGCTTTCCAACAAATAACTTGTCCCCTTGTGCATATCCTTACGCGATGGCATAAATCCGCTCAGCAAAATAAATTTATCTTCGGGTAAGCCGGATTTCTTTTTAGCCTCTATCTTATCTTGTGGCTTAAAAATATCCGTCTCAAGGGTATTAGGTATTTGATTGATCGACCTATCTTTTAATAAACTGCTTCTAAGTATGGAACCCTGCATCCAACTGCTCGGTGCAACAATATCGAACCCTAATTTTTTATAGGCTTCGTTTTTCTGTTTCCATATCCTGTGAGAGTAATCACCAGGTGATGCATTCTTCAATAGGGGACAATCACCACATTCTCGCTCAAAATGATCGCAGGTATAACGCACATGGCAGCCGCCGGTAAAGGCATTACTGTCATGAAAGGTCCAAACTACGGGCTTGTTTAGCTTTGCTATTTCTGCAATATGTTTTGGATTTAAAAATCCATGATTTACCCAATGTAGGTGTATAATATCCGCATTTTTCACATCCGGGTGATGGATCACTGAGCGCCCGAACCACGCAAATGAGAAAGGTGTTTTAACTGCTTTCAGATAGCGTTTTGCCCATGTTCTTTCAAGCAGGATGGTGGCTGCTGTCCGGGCCTTTTGGATCAAATTTGTGTTAAAGTCACCTATCTGCGGATTTTTTCCGAATTTATAGTGTACAATTATTTTAGAATCAATATTTTGGCTTAATAGTGCACGGTTAAGCCGCATACAGGCACGTCCTGCGCCCCCGTTACCATCGTAGGTATTCAAATGCACTACTTTTAGCATGTTTCAAAAATACATTTATTCGGTTCAAATCAATTTTCACGCATGAAAAAACTATACCTGATCCTCTTATCCGGATTCCTGGTTCAAAATCTTACAAAAGCACAAGATAAAGGTGTATACTTCGCCTCCTACCCTACATTAACACCGGATGGCAAAACGGTTATCTTCAGTTATGAAGGCGATCTCTGGAAGACCGATCTTAATGGTTCGGCTGCCGTACGTTTAACTGCTATGCAGGGCGAAGAGACCAATGCACACGTATCACCTGATGGCAAATGGCTGGCTTTTTCGTCCAATCAGTTTGGCAACAACAATATATTCATCATGCCCATGACAGGCGGTGACGTAAAACAGCTTACTTATAGCGATGCAAATGATGCAGCCGACTCGTGGAGTTGGGACTCAAAAATTATTTACTTTAACTCTAACCGTTACAACGGCTTTAGCGAGTATAAAATCGGGATCGAAGGCGGCACGCCAAAGCGCCTTTTCGGCAATTATTTTAATACTATTCATGGCGTAGTGGAACATCCGCTAACCGGCGAATTGTTTTTCAGCAATACCTGGGAAAGTAATTTTTTCTCGAACCGTAAGCATTACAAAGGCGCTTACAATCCGGATATCCAATCATACAATCCGAAAACTAAAGTCTACAAGCAATATACCGATTGGCCAGGCAAAGATTTCTGGACAACGATTGACCAGAAAGGAAACATCTACTTTGTATCCGACGAAGGGAATGAAGAATATAACCTCTATACTTTTATCGATGGTAAAAAGACCGCATTAACCCAATTTCCTACTTCCATTAAAAGGCCATCGGTAAGTGCCAATGGTGAGAAAGTGGTTTTTGAAAAAGATTACCAGCTGTTTGTATATGATGTTGCATCCAAACAAAGTCAAAAGTTGAACTTCAGTCTTTTGCGCAACAATGTATTGCCAAAAGACAGAGAGTTTAATGTACAGGGTAAAATCGATGCAGTGGATGTATCACCCGATGGCAAAAAACTGGCATTCGTATCTCGCGGTGAACTGTTTGTGAGCGATGTTGAAGGAAAATTCGTCCGTAAGATCGAGCGTGGCAATGCAGAGCGTATCACTGAAGTTAAATGGCTGCCAGATAGCAGATCACTAATATTTAACCAAACATTGGGTGGCTATTATAATTGGTACACTGTTGAGGCTGATGGTTCTGGGACAGAAAAGCAGATCACCAATGAAAAGCAAAATAACCGTGCCATTAGCACTAATAAGGACCATACCCAAGGCGTTTACCTTAGTGGCCGTGAAGAAGTAAAACTGATCGACCTAAAATCGATGGCTGTAAAAACAATCGCCAAAGATGAGATCTGGGGTATTCAAAACGCGCAGCCTTATATTTCGCCAAATGGCCAGTATGTGGTTTACAATGCGCACCGCAATTTCGAGTCTGATATTTTTGTGTATGACATTCATTCATGCAAAACGCTGAACCTAACCAATAGCGGGGTTTCTGAATCGGAGCCTTACTGGTCACCTGATGGAAAATATATCTATTTCAGTTCGTCACGTACATCACCGAATTTCCCATATGGCGCGCACGATAATCACCTTTATCGTATGCCGCTGCAAAAGTTTGATGAAGCTTTCCGCATAGATAAGTTTAACGACCTGTTTAAAGAAGAAAAAGAAGACAAGAAAGATGCAGATACAAAAACCAAAAAGAAACCATTATCTGAGCAACCTTCTCCAAAAGCACCGTCAGACATTGTGATCAATACCGAAGACTTGATGAAACGTTTGGAGCGCATCGGTCCTGGCTTTGGCGATCAGAGTTCGCCGTATGTGATTCAGAAGGGCGATAAAACGCTGGTATATTTCGCGTCCAATTATGATGAAGGCAAATGGGCTATCTATCGCACTACCCTGCAACCGTTTGAAGACCCAAAAACTGAAAAAATTACCGGGGTCGAAGCCCGGGGATTTGATATTACTTCGGCAAAAGATAAATACTATTTGCTCGCGCAGGATAATATTTATACGCTCAATATCGATAACACCAAACTTGACAAAGTCGACATTAATTATAAGTTCGACCGCGACCTGGAAAGCGAATTCAGGCAAATGTTTGATGAGGCCTGGGCAGGGTTGGAAGAAAACTACTATGACGGCAGCTTCCACAATACCGATTGGAAAAAGGTTCATGATACCTATAGCACATATCTGCCTTACCTGAATAACCGTGCCGATCTGCGCTTACTGTTGAACGATATGCTGGGCGAGCTTAACTCATCGCACCAGGGATTTTATTCCGGGGGCAGCGAAGAAAGTAAAAACCTGCATTACCGTACCATGGAAACAGGCATTGTATTCAGCAATGACGATCCATACAAAGTGGAGTCGGTATTGAAAAACAGCAATGCAGATAAAGCGGAGATCAATGTTGAACCCGGCGACCGCCTGAAAGAAGTAAACGGTGTTACGGTAGACGAAAAGCAGGACCGGAATATCTACTTTACCAAACCATCCCTGGATAAAGAGCTACAACTAACCTTCGATCGTAAAGGGAAAGAGGTCAATGTAAAAATTCATCCTGAATCAGGAGGGCAATTTGGAGACGATCTGTATGATGATTGGATTGAGAATAACCGCAAAACAGTAACTGAGAAAAGTAAAAACCGCATAGCTTATGCCTATATGAAAAATATGGGTTCTGATGCTTTACAGCAGTTCTTACAGGATATGGTGGATGATGCTTACAAAAAGGATGCGCTCATCCTGGATTTGCGTTATAACACCGGCGGTAATGTGCACGATGAGGTATTACAATTCCTGTCACAGCGGCCATACCTGCAATGGCAATATCGCGGCGGTCAGCGCAGTCCACAGCCAAATTTTGCACCGGCAGGCAAACCGATCATCCTGTTGGTAAACGAGCAAACCCTGAGCGATGGAGAAATGACTGCACAAGGATTTAAGTCATTAGGGCTTGGCAAGATCATCGGTACCGAAACTTACCGATGGATCATCTTCACAACCGGTCGTGGTTTGGTAGATGGTTCCTTCTACCGCATACCGGCATGGGGTTGTTATACTTTGGACGGCAAGGATATCGAGAAGACCGGGGTAACACCTGACATCTATGTAAAAACCGGTTTTACTGATCGTTTGGAGAACAAAGATCCGCAATTGGATAGGGCGATTGACGAGATAATGAAGCAGTTGAAATAGGGATTTTTCATAGAGACGCTCAATATATCGGGGCGTCTTTATTTTTATCGCGTCATTGCGAGGAACGAAGCAATCCCAAACTATACAGAGCGAATAGAATGGTGACGAACCTGCATAGCCTCCCTGTAAATCGGGGATTGCTTCGTCGCTCACTCCTCGCAATGACGTGAAGAAGAGATTTTATTTCTTCACCAAATATTTTGCCTGCATTTTGCGCATAAAACGCACGCCTCTTTGAAGCAAGTTGCCTTTGCGCTTGCTTAAGAAGTTCCGGATTGCAGCATAAGCTTTTTCATCTTCTTTGATCTCAGTAGGGAAATGCTTTACCGCTTTACGGGATATCTGCACGTCGTACATCTTTTCTATGTTGGAATGTACACCAGTGCCGTCATGCCCTATATTGTTAATAAGGGAATGGGTGGGATTGAGTGTTAAGCCATCTTTCAAAAAAATAGAAGCATACCAACGTATGGCCCATGAATTATTTTTACCGGCCTTGAATTCGCGCATTTGTTTCCAGAAGTTCATCGTGCCTTCTATAGAGAAGCGCAGGATGCTTGGTTTGCTGAATTGTTCTGTTAGCTTATCAATATCAGGTTCAAAATGTTTCCAGGCACGCGCCCAGGTTGCCCAACCCCAACTGCTTGCCGCACGGTAAAAGAAGGTTTCGGGCAGATCTTTTTCTTTCAGATCATACATATAAGCGCCGATATGCATCACTTTGTCTTCGTTGGCGTAACGGTTAAGCCCTTCGTTAAAATATTGCAAAGTATAAGGCGATGAAAGCAGGTCATCTTCAAAAACGATCACTTTGTCGTACTCATTAACCAGTTTGGTTACACCGCTGATAATGGAATTGGCTAATCCCAGGTTCTCTTTCCTGGCAATCACTTTTACCGACTTAAAACCTGTTATCTCTTTAGTTAGTTGACGCACTTCCTCCACCTTTGCTTTATCAGCATCAGTTTTCGGCCCGTCAGAAAAAATGAATAATCGCGTCTCCTCTGCCAGCAGGTTTTTTTGCAAATAGCTGATAGTGCGGCGCGTATGCTCCGGCCGGTTATAAACAAATAAGGCTATGGGCGCAAGGTTCTGCATTATGATGGATTAGAATATATCGACCTGGTGATCTGCTTTTTTACAAAGCACCGTGTAAGCATTTGCCAGTTTTTCGCTTGTCTTTTTACCAAACAGCCCAATCAGTCCCTTTTTTACCGCATATTCCGAATTGATCTTCAGATCGGTAACAAAGCTCTTTGGCTTCTTTTGGTTGATGTATGTATTAAACTTTGTCACCTCTGGTTCTATCATTGAAGTCAGGTCTGTTTCGATCTCAAAACCCTCCGTCTTCAGCAAGTATCGTAATGATGTGGGCGTATAGACGTTAATGTGTCCGTAGGCCAGAAAATGTTTTATCTTATTATCTACATCTGCTTTATAATCGCGGGGAACTTCAATAACAAAGTATTTAGCCACCCGTTTTAGTTCACGTAACAATAACCGTTCGTGCTCGACGTGCTCCAGCACATGCGAAAGAATGATCAGGTCAAAACTATTATCGTCAAAAGGCAAACGGTAACCGTCAAAGATCTGAACAGATTTCAGGCTGGCAATATTCCGGGTTTTGATATGCTCCACACCACTCTCCGATATCTCTACCGCATGTAGTTCCGGGGCAAAGTTCTGATCAGCTAATATTTTTAAAATACTTCCATCGCCGGCACCTACTTCCAACACTTTTTCAAAGGAATGCCCCTTGCAAACGTCAACAATATGCTGTGCCTTATATTTGGCACTCAGCATACGCCATGCTTCGTCATGTTTCTGGTAAAATTCGTCGTAGGCGGTTTTGACGTTATCGCTGGTAATAAATTGCTGCATTTATGTGAAAAGATAAAATAATAGCTAATGGTTTCAACCCGGCGAAAAATTATTTATATCGCCTTCCACCCGGTTTCCTAAGCTGACAAATTTAGACGATTCAACCTTTTAAACGCTATAAAGTTTAACTTATTTGCTCTTCACGGTGAACTCCGTACGCCTATTTAATTGCCTGCCTTCGGGGTTGTCCTGGCCATTCGGAAGCGAATTAGGTGCTATCGGTTTGCTTTTACCGTACCCTTTTGCTATAACTCGGCCTTTATCAATTCCTTTTGAGATGATATAGTCCACGCAAGATTGTGCCCGCTGCTGTGATAGCCTGAAATTATAAGCATCAGTACCAATAGAATCTGTATGCGAACTTAATTCAATTTTTATATGCGGGTTATCATTTAGTATCTCGACTATGTTATCCAGGGCGATTTTAGATTCAGGTCGAAGACTCGCCATATTGAAATCATATAAGATATTTTGGATGATTATAGGCTTATCGATTTCGAACGACTCCAGGCAAATATTATGGCTAAACAGGGTATCTAAGCCTTTTTTTATAGATACCGAAACAGTTTTTGTAAAGTATCCATCTTTTTCGAATACCAGGCTGTAAGAATGCCCGGCAGCTACTTCAAAAGTATAACGTTCATCTTGACCCGTTTCGGATTGCTTTAAAACCTGTTTTGAGATCGAATCGACTAAACTGACCTTAACACCAGACAATGCTTTGTGGGTGTCACAGTCGGTCAATGATCCTGCGATAAATTTTTGTTTAACCTTTCCCTGGAATAAATTCAGGCAGCAATCCGATTCACGGTCAGAACTGATATAAAATTTGCTCCTGTCGTCAGGATCTGGATAATAATACAGATCATCTTTTGACGAATTTATAGGATACCCCAGATTGGCTGGAACCGACCATTTGCCCTCGTTTTCAAAACTTTCAAAAAAGTCAAATCCACCCAACCCAACAAAACCTTTTGAGCTATAGACAAGTCTTCCAGTCACATTATCATAAAACGGGGCTTCCTCGTCAGTGGGGGTATTTACAGTTGAACCCAGGTTGACCGCATCCAAAGCATCCCCATTCTCGTCTACATTACTTACCCAAATATCATAACCGCCAAGCCCACCGGGTTTGTCCGATACAAAAAACAGGCGTTTTCCATCATTGCTTACAAATGGCTGAAGTGCGTTAAACCCATCAGCATTTACTTTAGCGTTGAGTTTTTGAGGTGTCGACCATGTATTGTTCCTCAAATCACTGTGATAAATAGCCAATAAGATCTTGCTTCCTTTTTTATACCATCCCGTAAGATACATTCTCGTTCCGGATGCATTAAGTGAAGGCGTTCCGTATTCTATACCATTTTTATCGTCAACATTATTAAAATTCACTACAGTTGGGGTTGCAACACTTTGTGAAGCAGTATAAATACGATTCAAATGCTGCTTGTTGCCTCCCGAAAATCTTGATGATGTAAACCAATAACTACCCTTATTTTTTACAACCGCATAATCTCCGCCATCGGCATTCCACGGCCCTTCCATTTTACTGATCTGCACCATTGCCAGCTCCTGGTATTGTTTCTTTGCAAATTGGCAGTTTTCAATTTCCTTTTTTGCCAGATCAGAAAATGTCTTATCGCCTTTATAAAAAGCGATAAACTGCTGCAGCTCTTTTATCGACAAATCAAAATTCTTATCGGCCCTTAAACATACACCATACCAAAGCCGCGCCAGGGGATAATCTGATTGCCAATTTTCGACAACCGCTTCATACCATTTTTCAGCTTCCGGATAATTTTGATACAGCCGATAGGATTCAGCTAATTGGTAAAAAATGTAAGGCCGCTCCTGGCTGATTTTTTCTTTTGTCGTTTTGCCGCTAGAGTAGAAAGGTATTTTTGCGCGTGAAGATTTTTTGCCTTCTGCCAGTTGTTTGTAGTAATAGGCGGCTTCGTAATAATTTTTGTTTTCAAAAGCCTTATCCGCCAACCCTTTAAAAGTACCGTATTGGGCAAAGGCGCCCGTCGGTACAATTAGCATGAAAAATATAATAGATAAGTTTCTCATGATTTAGGGTTTAGAACCTTGGGCATATTGGCGCAGGCCCTTTAAAATGCCTCTTGAAAACGTAACTTACCGACAGTTCAAACCCACCTTGCCCGCTTGTAGCCGTATTTAATGCTGATGTATTAAAATCGTAACTGACACCAATAATGAGGCTGTTGATATGATAACCTACATCCGCTACAGCCGCATCCTTGATACGGTACATACCGCCGAGTATCAATCCCTTATCATCCTCAAACTTAAGCTCTGAATAGGCGCCAAATGCCTTGATCTGATTTTTTTGCTGGCTGATAAATATGGCATGCGGCGTTATGTCAAAATTGTCAGAGGCCTTAATGCGCACCCCGCCGTGAAGCGTATAGCGCATGGGTAGCCTGGAATTTATACCCTGAACAGCAAACGGATCTTTGGCACCGGTAAGGTGGGCAATACTGACACCACCAAATAAATTGGCACTGCTTTCAGGGTCATCATTATAATAAAATACGCCTGCACTTGCATCAAATACTATAGCACTCGTATTGGCAAAGTTTTCAAAACTTGGCATTGTCGGGTCATAACCTGTTATCGGGTTATATTGATCATCCAGTTGCAGTTTGCTCGGATCAAAACTGCGATTGATTAAGCCGGCCTGCAAACCAAAATGAAGTTTTTGGTTACCATCTTCAGATATGGGTATCCCGTAACCAAATGACCCATACGCAGCAAAATAATTGTATCCTGCTGTACCCGCAGCCTGGTTTATCACGTTAAATCCCACCCCTACTTTATCGGTCGGGCGAAAATCCATTGACACCGCTCCCGTTTTATACCCATTACTAATACCGGCCCACTGGTCCTTAGCATTCAGATTAATCCGCATATCACCATCAACCACTCCGGTCAGGGCAGGATTTAGCCATAAAGGATAAGCATAATACTGAGAAAAATGCGGGTCGACCTGAGCCTTCAGTACGTTTATTGCTGCTAATTGAAGCAATACAGCTATAAATATGGTTAACCTTGATTTTTTCACCTTAAAAGAGTAATTGTTCCTTTCTTATTCACCAACAGTCCATCATTCATTGTAGCCTCTAAATAATAGACATACACCCCTACAGGTTCCTTTGTTCCTTTATAGGTACCGTCCCAGCCGTTTGCCTGGTTAAGTGATGTATATAATAATTCGCCCCACTGGTCATATATAAAAAACTTCAGGCTTCTTATATTGGCGCTATGCACATATACAATATCATTTCTCCCATCGCCATTTGGCGTAAACGCATTGGGTACGAAAATCTGATCGCCCAAAGGACTTGCCGCTATCCCGGTTACCGCGGTTGAATTGTCGCTTAAGGCACAGGAAGAACTCCCAACTGTCCGCACAACGATAGTAACACTTTGCTGCGCTTGTAAGCCGGAAACGGTGTGCGTCAACCCATTACTTCCTGAACTTGGATCAGTGAATGTCTGGCCGTTATCGATACTAACCTGGTAACCCGTGGCGCCATTTACAGCATCCCATTGAAATGTTACGCTGGATGTGGTTGTTGCGCCAACACCGACTACAGGTGCGGGTAATGCTTGTATTACCTGTACGTGAACCGGAACGCGGGCAGCTGAGCTGCAATTGCTCACATTATCGGTTGCTTCGGCGTAATAAGTTGTTGTGCCATTTACAGCAGGCGTTAGGAATGTATTACCTGTAGATAATGGATTACCTCCCGTCGAATTCGCATACCAGGTTATAATAGCATTTGCGTCGGTACTGCTGGCTGTAACCGTTGCGCTTGTACCCGGGCAAACAGAAGCGCCCTGCGTAGTGACCTGTGGCAGAGCATTTACAGTAACATTCACAGGAGTGCGCGTAGTGGAAATGCAGCCTCCGTTATTTGCTGCTTCGACGTAATAAACAGCGTTTGCCGATAATGCAGGCGTTACAAAATTGGCTCCCGTAAAAATAGAACTTCCGCCTGTAGCCGAATTATACCAGTTATAGGTTAAACCTGCCTGCGGATTTGATACGCTCAATGTAGCCACAGATCCACTGCAGACAATACCCGGATTACCAACAGATGGTGCTGCAGGAGGATTGCCAACCGTAACCTGCACACTTGCCATAGCCGGGCTGGTACATGTCCCGTTTGTTGCTTCAATGTAATAAGTTTGACCGGCATTTATCGAAGGCGTAACATAACTAACTCCTGTAAACAGGTGATTGGTTTTTGCAGGAGAATCGTACCAATCGTAAGTAACTCCCTGCTGGGGTGATGAAACTGAAAGCGTGGCTGAATTACCGGCACATATCGGAACTACCGATTGTGTTGGTACCGGGGTAGCCGGACTAGCTGTAACCGTTATAGTGATAACATTACTTATCAATGGAGTAACACAAGCACCGGAAGTTACTGTGCGGCGGTAATAAGTTATCGTATTTAATACAGGCGGATCATAGTCTTTAGCAATAGCACCGGCTATGTTGTTGAAAGTGGTATTATCCGTAGAACTTTGCCATTGGAAGGCATAAGTATTATTACCTCCGGTTGGCGTGTTCCCAATAATAGCACCGGGATCACCATTTGAACAGAAAGATGTAACAGCGGGACCAGTTATCGCGTTATTGGCAACAATCGGAAATACAGATATTGTGATAACATTACTTGTTGATGGCGTAGTGCAAGTTCCCGAAGTTACTGTACGGCGATAATATGTTGTTGCATTTAATGCAGACGGATCATAGTCTTTAGCAATAGCACCAGCTATGTCGTTAAAAGTACTATTATCTGTAGAACTTTGCCATTGGTAAACATAGGTATTATTACCCCCTGTTGGAGTGCTTCCAACGATAGCACCGGGATCGCCATTTGAACAGAAAGATGTAACAGCGGGAGCAGTTATCGCATTATTAGCAACAGTTGGAGATATAGATATTGTAATAACGTTACTGATTAATGGCGTAATGCAGGCACCTGAAGTTACTGTACGGCGATAATAAGTTGTTGCATTTAATACGGGCGGATCAAAATTCACTAAAGTAGCGCCGGGTATATCTGTAAACGTTGTACCATCAGCAGAGCTTTGCCATTGGTAAACGTAAGTACCATCGCCACCTGTCGCCACACCACCCGTAATAACAGCAGGGTCGCCGGTAGCACAAAAAGTGGTTACTACAGGTGCTGTTATGGTATTACCCGCCAGGGCAGGTTGAACTGTTATGCTAATAACATTACTGTTTACAGGTTGGGCGCAAGTGCTTGATACAACGCGCCGATAGTATATTGTTGCATTGATCGCCGGTGGGTCATAAGTTATTGCAGTTGCTCCTGGTATATCTGCAAAAGTGGCGTTGTCCGCTGAACTTTGCCATTGGTAGGTATAAGTACCACTTCCGCCGGAAGGCGTGCTGGCGGTAATTACTGCAGGGTCGCCATTGGCGCAGAATGATGCGACAGCAGGAGCAGTGATGACATTGTTGGTGATAGGACCACCGCTTGCTATAGTAAAACTCGCAAGAAAACTATCTGATGTACCATTTATTGCTGTAACATTATCTGTATTGCAGCTTCCCGTGTCAAAATCCTCCGTGCCGCAAAACGCACCGGAAACAAAAATATTTCCGTTTGACGCAGCGATTTCATAACCCAGGTTGGTAGGACAACTGCTACCAATGGCCCCGGCAGCTATCGGTGTTCCGGATGAGTTAAAACCCGCTATAAGGACTGACCGGCCGCCGGTGTTATTACTTAAAATACCATCGCTTAAACTCGCCGATATATTAACCGTCCCTGTAAAATAACCGGTAATATAAATATTGTTGTTCGCGTCAACACAAACATATCTCGAATTTACATCACTGGTACCGCTTCCGAAGTTTTCGGCCCACTTTAAGGTGCCATCAGATTGATAGCTGGCAACCAAAAGATCGTTGGTGCCGTTTGCAGTGAGCGCTGTTCCTGACGGCCCGTTGGCATAAAATTGCCCGCCAAAATTACCGGTAATGATCGCGTTAGACTGGTTATCGACCTTAACTGATGATATATTACCCGTACCCGATCCCGGAAGATATCTCACCCATTTATAAGTTCCATTATTGGTGTAACGTGCAACAAAATTGGAAGTGCCCGGGCTATTAAAAGTTGCGGCAGCGTTACCCGCATAACTAAAATCTACATTCCCTGCAAAATCACCGTCAACTACTATATCGTTAGTGTTCTTATCAATCGCTGCATTTACAAGGTTTCCCACAGTTAATAGTTGGCCGAGCGGGTGCGCCCATAGAAAATTGCCGTTGGCGTCGTATTTGGCAAAAAAACCCGCTAAAGATGTCTGATTGGGCAATGTACTTGTTGCCGCCGATGGATCCATATCTACCGCACCTGTATAGCTTCCGGTAAGGAATACGTTATTTTGATTGTCGGTTACGACATAGTGCCCCCTGTCAATATCACTGCTACCCATCGATATTGCCCATAAAAACCCTCCGGCCGATGTATATTTAGCTACAAAAATATCGTCTGATCCGTTTGATGTTAAAGGGAAATTGCCTGCAGGATTGAAATTAACAGTCCCTTGAAATTGACCAGTGACCAATACGTTTCCGGCATTATCCACAGCCATACTATTTGGCTGTTCAAGACCAGCACCACCTACACTAAAGGCCCATATATAATTACCTGTGGTAACACTATATTTGGCAACGTAAATATCCGCATCCCCATTTGACGTGAGTGTTTTACTACCACCTTCTTTTAAATTGAACGTAACAGTTCCCCTGATATATCCGCTTATATAGATATCCCCACTATTATCTGCTGCGATGTTAGAAGCTTTTGAGTCACCAGTTCCGCCAACATCATTCACCCATACCGGCTTAAAATATTGTGCATGAGCGTAGGAGCTCATTAAGATGAAAAGTACAAGAAGTATAAGATAAGGCGGTAAAGGTTTTTTCATAAGCCTAAACAATTGTCATCCTTATAGAAAACAGAAGTCGATTTTAAATAAAATAACCCGGGCGATATCCCGCTAAATGCTAAGTGCTTAAAGCCGTCTTTAACTAAAAAGTCGATGGCTGGTTTATATTTCTCCCTTTCAGAATCATCCAGGACGATTACCCCATTCGGCGACAAAGCATCAACTGCCTTTGTAGCGCAATTTACCCTGTCACGTCCATCAACTATGATGATGTCGAACTTCTCTTCCAGCTTAACCGGCATATTGGAATAATCGCCGCCGCGGGTCAGTTCGCTGAAGATCATTTCTGAATTCTCAGGCTTCTTGTTCACTATCTTATCGTACCAAGCTTTATCGTGCTCCACAGAGACAACCAAGCCTGCATATTTTGCATAAAAGAACGTGGAATTACCTGATCCGAATTCAAAGATGGCATGCTGCTTATTCAACCTCCCTCTGATAAAATCAATAAAGGAATAAGTCACCCATGGAATAGGGTCGCCCAATTCGTCCACAGGCGACCGGGTATCAAATGCTTTAAACCAACCAATATCTTTCAGATATCCTTTATTATTAAATGACAATAATGATTTCAGTCGTTTAGGCTGACCGAGCACCTGCAGCAATGATGATATTTTACTCAACGTTTATTTATTTTTTGAAACAACGAAATCAAAAATAATGATTTTAACATCATTAAACCCTGTTCCGTAACTTTTGGTATTACCAATATAAAAAATGTTGCACTGGCATAAGCTACCAATGTAGCTATTGCTGCACCCATCATTCCCATTTTGGGTATTAATACTAAGTTAAGAACTATATTAACTATCGCCCCAAAACCTGTACGGATAAATGTAAGCTTGTTTAAGTTTTCGGCAATTAAATATTGCCCGCTCGCAGCTCCTAAAAACACAAATACTCCCGACCAGATATGCACTGAAAGCACCGGCGCAGCGTAAGCATATTCAGGCTTAAATAATTTGTAGATCAACGGCGACGCAAACGTGATAACAATAGCCACCGGCACACTTAGGTAAACCATCAGATCGTATAGATGCTGTATTCTTTTTTTATACCGGTCCAGGTCGTCCCGCCGGGCATTTAATATAGCCGGGAACAAAGACGTTACGATTACCGACGGCACAAAATTCCATGCCTCACTCAATGAGGCTACGGTAGCATAGGCGCCCGATTCTTTTACCCCTACCATGTTTTGCAGCATGATCTGGTCGATCTTCATATAAAGTGCTACCATGATGCCAGAAATAATCAACGGCCATGAATAGCTCAATAGCTTTTTTGCTAATGCCGCATTATAAGTCCAGCTAAAAATGCTGCGGCCTTTGCGCTGATAAGTAAAATAATCGCCGGTAGATATTAATAGAAAATCAAAAGTATAAGCATACACAAACCAAATAAGAGGCATGTGCAAGAATATCAATCCAATTTTGATGGCAGCCGATACCAGGTTACCGGTGATCTGCACTTGCATAATGTACTTGGATTGTACCTGCGACTGAAAATAAGATTCGACAACAGTAAACGATTGAATTATGCCGATCATCGAAAAGATCAACACATAGTGATATGGCGTTCCTTTTGCCGGGTAAACTTGAAAAGCCAGCCAGATAAACGGAACACAACAAATACCAGCAAGCACTTTCATCCAAAAAGACGTGCCTAATATCTGATCGCGGTTTTCAGGAAAAGCATGCAGTTCCTTTACTATAAACTGATCAAGGCCCAGTGTCGCGATAGCTGAAAAGAAATAGATATAAACCGTACCACCGAAAAGAATACCGTTGTTGCCGCGTCCCAGGTAGTTGGCTACACTGATACCAACGATCATTTTGATAAGCAAACTACCTACCCGGCCAATAAATAATGCGCCCGTATTCTTAAAATACTTTTCGAATGCTTCCTGATCAAATCCCGGGATACGTGGTATGCGCATAGTTGCTGCAAATGTATAAATACTTAACGCACTAAATAATAGCTCAAGTGCAACTTAATAAACGACAAGAATACTCATTAACCAATGGGCCTCAATTTTAACAGATAATTAACATAAAAATTTAGCAATAATTTATTTAGTTGCTTATACTTGTATCGATTTACCTCAAACCTTAAATTCTTATGAAAAAAATCTTAAACATTGCCTTGCCGGCAATATTGATCGCGGGTCTCTTTACCGCATGTTCAAAAGAAAGCACCAATCCGTCAAAAGAAAATTCAGTCGCATTAAACAAGAGCCTTGCTCCTGTTCCTTCATCTGACGATTGGGAGCAAGTGCCTGGCGCCGGAACAGATATTAGTGCGGGCGCCAATAATGCAGTTTTTGCAATTAATACAACATTGGTAACAACTACCCGAGGGTACCAGGTGGTAAAATGGGATAGTATCGGTTCGACCTGGAACGTTATACCAGGAGGCGCAGGTATAAGAATAGCTGTCGATCCTACCGGAAATCCATGGGTAGTTGATAACTCAAATTTGATCTACAAATACAATGGCACCGCCTGGACCCAACTACCTGGTACCGGTACCGATATAGGTATAGGTGCTAATGGTTTGGTTTATGCAATCAATACGACATTGGTAACAACTACAGGAGGATACCAGGTAGTAAAATGGAATACTTCTACTTCTAGTTGGGATGTAGTACCCGGCGGTGCAGGTGTCCGAATCGCAGTTGATGGGTCAGGTATGCTCTGGGTAGTTAATAAATCACATTTAATATACAAATATAATGGCACTACCTGGACCCAAATGCCAGGCACCGCTACGGACATAGCAGCAGGCGGTTTTGCATCTAGTAATAATAAAATATTCATTGTTGGGACAACGCAAGTCTCTCCAACTGGAGGATATCGTATTTCAATGTGGAATGGAAGTGGCTGGACCGATACTGTATCGGGAGCAGGAATAAATGTAACCGTTGATTGGATGGGCCATCCCTGGGCGACTAATGCTTCAAACCTGATTTATAGAAATCGCAATATATAATTCGAGTCATTTTTTATATTTGAAACCAGATAACAAATTATTTACAAGGTAAATCAACATAAAAAGCCCGGAGTATAAAAACTCCGGGCTTTTTATGTTAGCCGTATATGTTATTAACCTTATGGTTTATGTAATATACCTTGCTTATCGATATACCACGGTCTGCCTTTTGGGTCAACCGAAATGCTGGTACCCGAGATGCCAGGTACCTGGCTCCACGTTGAACCGCCTTGCAGTTTATATACCGGCGGATTATAGGTAGCCGATGCAGAATCTTTACCTGTTACATATACGGAACCATCAGCACCGATACCGATATCATTACCATCAATTCCGGTGATAGGGTTCCACAAATAAGTTCCGCCATATTGGAAAACGATATTCGATTCATTAACCACCCAGGGTGTACCGTGCGGGTCAACTGCGATGTGAATACCGGCGCAATCAACCATCTTATCCCAACCCGTGCCATTCCATTTCTCAATAATATTTCCACCTGTTACAGTTGCAAATTCAGTGCCTATAATGAATACTGAACCGTCAGCACCTATACCTACATCAGTAGCTGTACCAGGCATCTGATCCCAGGCTTTGTTAGTAGCATTGTACCGGAATATCAGGTTCGACTTGGTTACAACCCATGGGATTCCTTGTGGAGATACAGCCACCCGGATCGCCCCTACATCAGGCAGTCTGTGCCTGCAGCCGCAACTATCAACTTTGTAAATACCATAACCTCCCATAGCTACGCTATCATCTCCAACAACGTACACCGAGCCATCAGCACCAACGCCGACATCCAGCGCTTTACCCTGAACGACAGTTACTGTACAAGTGGCTGAAACAGCATGCGATTTACTTTTTACACTAATAGTAGCTGTACCTGGTTTATGCGCGGTTATCATACCGGTAACATTTACGTCTGCTACAGTTGAATCTGACGAAGTCCAGGTAAGGTCAGAAGCCGAGTAATTTTTGCAAACCAGTTGTTTAGACATTCCTGACTCAAGCGTTGCATCGGTGAAATTGATTTGGATTGAATTGTCAGGTTGAGTTTTGACATCCTTTACACATGAGGATATCAATAGGGCCACGCTTAAAAAAAGCAGTGACAGAAAAGATAATTTTTTCATAAAACTTTGATAAGGTTTGGATTTATGCTCAAAGATAGACAAATACTATTCCAAAAAATAAAATTTTAAAAAAAAACGGCCTCAAAGCTATTCGCAATGAGGCCGTTAAATTAATTAGTAAATATTTTACTGGTTCACAAACTTCTTAGCATTCACTTTTCGTTCGTTCTCGTTGAGGTATATTTTCCGCATGCGGATGCTTTGCGGTGTTACCTCTATGTATTCATCAGCCTGGATATACTCCATTGATTCTTCCAGCGAGAATTTTATAGCCGGTGCAATCCTCACGTTGGTATCGCTGCCCGATGCGCGCATGTTGGTTAACTGTTTGCCTTTGGTCAGGTTGATCACCAGGTCATTATCGCGGATGTGCTCGCCTAAAACCTGTCCTTCGTAAATATCTACCCCCGGATCAATAAAGAAACGGCCACGGTCCTGTAGTTTGTCAATAGCGAAAGCAGTGGTTTTACCAGTATCCATTGATACTAATACCCCATTTAAACGACCTGGGATAGTACCTTTCCATGGTTCATAAGCTTTAAAGCGGTGTGCCATGATAGCCTCGCCGCCTGTTGCGGTCAGTACGTTATTACGTAAGCCAATAATACCGCGTGCAGGAATATCAAATTCCAAATGCTGCAAATCGCCCTTTGGTTCCATCACCAGCAGATCGCCTTTACGTTGGGTAACCAGTTCAATTACTTTACCGGCAACTTCTCCGGGTACATCAACTATCAGCGTTTCGATAGGCTCGCATTTAACCCCATCAATTTCTTTTATGATTACCTGCGGCTGACCTACCTGTAATTCATAACCTTCACGGCGCATGGTCTCGATCAATACCGATAAATGCAGAATACCGCGGCCATAAACCAGGTACGAATCCGGCGACTCAGTCTCAATCACCTTTAAGGCAAGGTTTTTCTCCATTTCCTTCAGCAACCTGTCGCGCAGGTGGCGTGAGGTTACAAATTTGCCCTCTTTACCAAAAAACGGTGAAGTGTTGATGGTAAAAAGCATATTCATTGTCGGCTCGTCAATCTTGATGACCGCCAGTTGTTCCGGATTTTCGAAATCAGCAATAGTATCGCCAATATCAAATCCATCAATACCAACTACAGCGCAAATATCACCTGAACTAACAGAAGACGTTTTTACTTTACCTAATCCTTCAAAAGTGTAAAGTTCCTTTATTCTTGATTTTTGTATTGTACCGTCGCGTTTTACTAACGAAACCGGCATATTTTCTTTTATCGTACCACGTGCCACACGGCCAATAGCGATACGGCCCACAAAAGAAGAGTAATCTAAAGAGGTGATCTGCATTTGCAAACTACCTTCTGCAATTGGTGCCGGAGGAATATTTTCCAAAATAGCATCCATCAACGGAAAAATATTTTCAGTTGGTGTTTTCCAGTCGGTGTTCATCCAGCCTTGTTTTGACGAACCATAGATTACCGGGAAATCCAGTTGCTCTTCGGTAGCCTCCAAGTTAAAGAACAATTCAAATATCTGTTCGTAAACTTCTTCGGGACGGCAGTTTTCTTTATCAACTTTATTCACAACCACAATAGGTTTTAAGCCTAATGCCAATGCTTTTTGCGTTACGAAACGCGTTTGGGGCATAGCACCTTCAAAAGCATCGCAAAGCAGCAATACGCCATCGGCCATTTTCAATACACGTTCCACCTCGCCGCCAAAGTCGGCGTGACCAGGTGTATCAATAATGTTGATCTTGACATCTTTATACATTACCGAAACGTTTTTTGATACGATGGTAATCCCTCGCTCACGTTCCAGGTCGTTGTTATCCAGTATCAATTCACCCGTTTCCTGTCCTTCACGGAAAATGGCGCAACTATGTAAAATTTTGTCAACCAGCGTAGTTTTACCGTGGTCAACGTGTGCGATGATCGCTATATTTCTGATTTTTTGCATGAAAATGCCGCTCCTAAATTTGGCGCAAAGATACGCTTTATTAATCAAATCCGGAAGTGGCAGCCTGATTATTAAAGGAATAATGATGTGGGGTTAACAAATGGGGAGTGGATGATTGTTATCAAAAATCTTGTTGATAAGATAAATGATCATTATGTTTACACCTATACTAACCTAAATCCTTTGTATGAATAGAAAATATTCCTTTATTTTTTTTACAAGTATTTTATTTAATTGCTATTCGTTGCGGGCGTTAAGCTGTTCAAGTCCGGCTACCTATTGTAAACCCGACGACGCTGAAGGCGAAAGAGTTGCCGATACAGTAAAATGGATTAAGAAACAGGTCTGCAGTGGTAAAGATTCAACTTTTGTTAAAGGCCAAAATCCGTCAACAGGCATCGCAAGATGCACCACGATTAACAAAGAGGTTGGCGGAATAATAATAAGTATTGCCTATGCATTAAAGGGAGATAAATCATTGCCGGTTGTGACCAATTTACAGTTAACATCTCGCCGACTGCTCTCGAGCCAAGATCCCATAAAAATGTTGTCATGCGCTTTCGAGACCAAGGGCGCTAAAATAGTATTCTCAATTGGTGCTGTCAATACAATTAGTTGGAATGGAGAACCCTGGGGGGCGCCCACGAAGATTGACGGAACCTATGATACTTCAAACGGAGAATATTCGGTACAAATCAATCAGGAGACACCTGAAACTCACTAAAACATGGGAATAATGATGTGGGAGTAACAAATGGAGAGGGTAAGCTTAGTCGCAGTAGTAGGTGGTAGTGGCAGTAAATAATAAATTGTGTCATGCTGAACTTGTTTCAGCACCCCACATGCTAGGTATAAAGTATGCCGTCGACCTGTCCTGTGGGTTCCGGAAACAAGTTCGGGATGACATGGATTTTTCAATGCAAACTGATCACCCTGGTCACCTGCCAACTATCCCCTTTTTGCTGCCAAACCATAATAAACTTATCCGGTTTGGATGGGTTTTCGCTTTCCTGGTGATTAATGAACCGGTGCAGACCGATCTCTACCGCACCATAATTAGCTATCGGGTAAACCTCGACGCTTCCCGGTACCAGTACACGGGTCACCTTACCACAGATGTTTCTTTTTATGCCATCCAGCACATCTTTTTTAGAAGTAGATAAGCCCCCTTTATCGTGGTAAAACTCCAGGTTATCTGAAAATATCCTGGCCTGCGTTTCCATATCGCAGTTGTTATAGGCAGTAAAAAGCACACTATCCATATGTACGATCCTGGCATACAATTCCTTAGATTCAGGAACATACTTGTAACCATCCTGCGCATACGCCGTGGAAAAGGAAGTTATCAAGGCAAGTGCTGCAAAAGCAGTTATGAATGGTTTTGATAGTTTCATTACAGAAAGTTTTACTTAACTGCAATATATCAATATTATATGTATAAATGCTGCTTATCAAAAGATGCCACAGAGCTCCAGAAGCATGTTGGTAGACAAGTTCAGGGTGACAACCCACTTATAGGATTGTCACCCTGATTCTATAATAGTCCCAATAAAAGCTTTGTAGAATTATTCCAAAGTGATCTGTCTTCTGATACTTTCTTCCAGTGAGATAAAGGTTTCGGTACGCTGAATACCTTTTACGCTTTGAATGTGCTCGTTCAGAACCTCGCGCAGGTGATTGGTATCGTGGCAAACTATCTTGGCGAAAATGCTGTATCCGCCCGTGGTGTAGTGCAGCTCCACAATTTCCTTGATAGCTTTTAGTTGTTTTACAGCCTCGTGGTACTGCGATCCTTTTTCCAGATAAATACCCAGGAACGCGGTAATATCATAGCCCAGTTTCTGCGGATCAACCTCCAGGCTGGCGCCTTTTATAACGCCCATTTCCTCTAATTTTTTCATGCGGACGTGGATTGTTCCGCCGGAAACGATCAACTCTTTGGCTATTTCGGTGTAGGGAGTTGTCGCATTTTTCATCAAAATCGACAAAATTTGGATGTCGAGATTATCAATTTCTAAATTTTGAGCTTTTCTGTGGGACATAAATTTTAATTTCGCTATTTAAATACAAGTTTAATTAAAATAAAATTAAAAATAAAAATATTTTATTGAAATATTTGCAAGAAATTGATAGTCCTATTAAATTTGTAATAAGCATTTGGATATTAGCAATCGTTCTTTAAATGTTTAAACATTGTTGGGTGGTGAAATTTTTGGCAGACACACCTCCTTGTCCCGGTGGCGGAGATCATGGGAAACCCCTTTGGGGCTAACCACTCCTTGAAGGTTCGACCCCTTCCCCAACAGCTTAAGTCAAAGGTCTGAAGCCATAAGTTGAGGGTTGTTACTCCTAACTTTCAGTTTGTGACTACAGACTCAGACTTAAATATCCTGTAGGATGGTGAAATTTTTGGCAGACACACCTCCTTGTCTCGGTGGCGAAGATAAATGGGAAACTTTCAGCAATGAGAATAACCACTTCGTGAAGGTTCGACTCCTTCTCCTACAGCCCTTCTCATAATTTAGGTTTATAATTGGTTAGTAAAGACCCCTGCCCATCAGGGGCTTTACTGTTTTTAGACACTTCGTTTTCAGTTGACAGTTATTAGTTTGCGGTAGGCATCAAAAGCAAACTATTATAAAAAGCCGCTTAATAAGGTGCGAACTGCCAACTTTCGACTCCAAACTGATTATTAATGCTATCTTTATAAAAATCACCTGCACATGATCCTTTTTTCTAAACGAAATCTATTTTACAGTGATTACAAATGGACTGCCTATGTGCCGAATGATCCGCGTACCAACGGAAAACCGGATGAAACGCACTTTACAAAGGATGAAGGCAACGAGGTGGTTTACCTCATCAACAAACTGATGATGATCTGGGATTACCGTTTTTCGAACACTGGTAATAAAATGGAAAAACTGATCCACGATAAAATGCCGAACGAGATAGATACCCAGGAAGCAGTACAGCAATGGGTCAAATCAAATCTTAAATTCTGACTTTAAGTGCAGAAACTCCTTTTTATATATGCTTTCTAATTTGCACATCTGCACATCCTCTCATCTGCACATTTACAAGTTGTAGCGTCTCTCCCCAAAGTTGTGGAGTAATGCAACACTGATTTTCCTTTTCTGGCCGGAGTTCACACATAAAATAACTTTTTTTATGGTTTGGCACGGTTATGAGGCCATGGTTAATAACATTAATTAAAAAATACAACTATGAAAAAGTTAGCATTAATGCTGATGTTATCAGCTTTCACATTCTCTTCAATCGTAGCGTCAGCTTCAACCATGCAACAAGATACTACTAAGAAGAAAAAAGAAACAACTAAAAAAGATACCACGACTAAAAAGCCACAGCGCTAATCATTCCTGAAGGAGGTTTACCTTAATTAATTTAACCAAAACAATTGTTAAACTTCCTTTATTATTAATTCTTGAGAATTAGGAGGACGCCCCTTTCGAGGGGCGATTCTTTTTATTTTTATTATTTTGTAAAAAAATCCGGTCCCATGGCAAAAATTCTGATTGTTGATGATGATTCCACATTCTCTCAATTGCTGGAGAATTTTTTGCAAAAAAAAGGGCATGAGCCAATTATCAAGGCTTCTGTTAAAGCCGGATTAAATACACTGAAAGATACTCAGTTCGATCTATTATTGCTGGACTATCGTCTCCCTGACGGCACCGGGCTTGATCTGCTCACCGAAACCCGTGCTACCAACATTTTGCTGCCAACTATTATGATGACCAGCTTTAATGATGTGCGGACAGCGGTGCGGGCCATGCATATGGGCGTTTTCGATTATATCACTAAACCGGTCAATCCGGACGAGCTGATATTGGTGATCGATAATGCTTTATCATTAAAGAAAGCTAAATCGGACCAGGTTCAGGGCGTTATTAAGGGCACTGATCAGCAATCGAAAAAACTGGATGAGCATATTGAACTGATCGCTCCAACGGATCTTTCAGTATTGGTACAAGGCGAAAGCGGTACTGGTAAAGAATACGTAGCCCGGCAGATCCATCAAAAAAGCAAACGCAGCTCAAAGCCTTTTATAGCGATTGATTGCGGCGCGCTTTCAAAGGATCTCGCCTCAAGTGAGTTGTTCGGACATGTAAAAGGAGCCTTTACCGGCGCTATTGCTGACAAAAAAGGTGTTTTTGAACAGGCTGACGGTGGTACCCTATTTATGGACGAAATAGGCAACCTGGATTATGAAGTACAAATAAAACTGCTTCGTGCTTTACAAGAGAAGATCATCGTACCGCTTGGCGGTCACAAGCATACTGCCATTGATGTAAGGATAATAGCTGCAACTAATGATGAACTGGTAACCAGCGTAAATGCCCGCTTATTCAGGCTCGATCTATATCACCGCATTAACGAATTCAAAATTCAGCTTCCGCCTTTAAGGCAGAGATCAGCGGATATGGATTCTTTCATCACATTTTTCATTGCTGAGGCAAACCGCGATATCGGACGTCATGTAAATAAAATAAGCGACGAGGCACTCGAGATATTGCATCACTATGATTGGCCTGGAAATTTACGCGAGCTGAAGAATGTGATCAGGCGTATGGTACTACTGACACCGGGTGATGAGGCAGGTAGAGAGTCGTTACCTGACGAGATGTTCCTTTTCGTTTCACAGATACAGGAAAAACCGGAATCTGATCTGAAATTTCAGAATGAGATGAACGAAAGAAAATTGATTCAGAAGGTACTGGCAGATGTACACAATAATAAATCGCAGGCCGCAAAATTGCTGAACATCGACAGAAAAACTTTATACAGTAAACTGGAAAAATACGGCCTGGATAACGCGGTCTAGCTCACCTTAGAATTGTAATCGATTACTTCCCCGGTAAAGTCCTGCAATTGATTCAAAAGCCCTGATATCTCATTGGCATCATTTTGAGAGAACGAGCCGTCGTTATGCAATCTGACTTCAATCATTCTGAATTTTCCGGCCAGAGGCTTGTTGCCAATCTGGGCAGTCCGGCCGGCGATGCGGTGCAGTAATAATACGACAGACTTTGCATCCCCGGTACTAAGCATATCGCGCAATGTGACAATGTCATTAATACTATCATCGGCAAAGCGTTTTAAAATTCCGGCACCCATAACCGGGTCGCCAAAGGTTAGTTTGTCAATTGCTTTTTGATCAAGGGTAAACTCTTTAACAGGTTTGTTTCGACGCTGCTTCTTCAGCATGTCCATCAGCTCTTTTTCAGTAAATGGCTTTGTCAAGATACTGTCGAACCCCCCTTTAAGCGCGATCTGATGTTCCTCCGGCATAACCTGGGCAGTTAATGCACAAATGTGTGTGTGTGATGATATCTTTGGCCGCATCAGGTGGCAAAGTTCAATACCGCTCATTTGCGGCATCCTGATGTCGATCAATAGTATTTCAACATCATTATCCCATAAGGTATTTAATATTTCAGCCGGAGAGCCAAAGCCCCTGCATGAAATGCCATTCCGTGCAGCCCATTGACTTACCAGGTCGACAATAAAAGGGTCGTCATCCACTATCCATATTTTGCCCGGATAATCTATCTGTATTAACTCTGTTAAGGCGGCCTTGCTTATCGCTGACTCTGCAGCAATCTCGAAAGGCATTTCAAACGTAAAACAGCTTCCCTCACCAGGTTTACTTTTTACCCAAATGCTTCCGTTTTGCAATTCGACGAGTTGTTTGGTAATTGCCAGCCCTAATCCTGTACCATTTTTATTTTGCAGATTGCCTTCAGCCTGCTCAAATTCTCCAAAAATACGATCGCAATCGCTTGCAGAAAGTCCAATACCGGTATCACTGATGTCAAAGCGAAGGTTGGTTCTCTGACCAGACCTGAATGAAGTCACTGCTAATCTGACCTCGCCCTCGTTGGTAAATTTGATTGCGTTGCCCATCAGGTTATATAAGATCTGCCTTAGCCTGAACTCATCGCCAAAAACAAAGTGGTCGGTTGACAGATCAAAATGTGTTTTGAGGTCGATCTGTTTGCCGGCAGCCTGCGGGCGCATCACAGATATCACTTCGCTCAATAATGCACGCAGATCAAAAGCCTCGCGGGTGAATGTGAATTTGCCGGATAATATCCTGTTGTAATCCAACACTTCATTAACAATATGCAGCAGGTGATTGGATGAGTTATAGATCGCTTCGATATTTTCGGGTCTTGGATAATTCTCATTTTTAACCAGTTCCGTATAGCCCAATATCGACTGTAGCGGCGTCCTGATCTCATGGCTCATGTTTGAAAGGAACCGGTGTTTAGCCAGTGCATGGAATTCGGCCTCTTCTTTAGCTAATTCTATTTGCTTACGGTAGCGATTGATGCGCGTAACGTCGCGCAGAATTAGGTAAACCAGCAGGCAGATAAATAAAAAGAACAGCCCCATAATAAGCCCTATACGTTTCACGCTGTCTGTTACTACTTGTTTTGCAGTTAAGCTGCTTGCGTTTGATTGGGCGAGGGCTTCAGCCTCAATTCTTTTCAAAATAAGCTGTATCTGGCGGACAATTTTTGCATTAGTACGATCCAGCATACCCTCTCTATGGACAAACAGGGCGCTGCTTTTTTGCCGGGTGTGCTCCATATTCCGGATAACCTTGCCGACTCCCATCAGCATGCTATCGCGCATAGCCAACGCTATGGTGTCTTTTTTCTCCCTGAGCTCTGAATCTACAACGCTGTAAGGTTGTCGTGCCTGGAAGGTTTGAGAGTCTGTAAGTGCTGCAGTCTTCTTGCCGAAAAGCCTTTTAAAAAATCCAGGATGGTTTGCTTCAGCTGTTTTTTCCTGAACGGGAGGAAAATAGGTGGTTGTTGCTGTTTTTTTGACAGAGGTTGTCACCATGCTATCCGTTTGCGCGGCGCTCTTATTCACCATATCGTGGAGCTCTTCAACCTGGCGAGCAAATTGTTTGTAATTGATCAGCCCCGACCTGATATTCAGATAATCAACATAAAGTTTATCGCGGTCATCGAGCAGCCTTTTTAGCGTATTCAGGCGTTTGAGCTGGGTTGGCCTGTCCGGGTAAAGGTTTTTTAGCGTATCTATTTTTTGACCTAGCTTTTGGGTCTCATTCAGGAAGTTATTATTGTTATTGTTTTTTTTGTCGACAAAGACTTGAACCTGCTCCATGCGATTCATCTTCATGGATATTTCGTGGATCAGCCGGAGCTTGTCGTTTGGAGTGGTAACGGTATCAAAAGAATCCAGGAGAGTTGCAAATGTCTTTTCTGTTGTTTTCCAGGCGAGGACCGCCAACAAGCAAGCCAGTAAAGATGCCAGCATGATCTTGCCTTTAACAGAACTAACAAACCCAAATGGAGATACGTCGTTTGGCATTAAACTAATCAGAGATCATTCAAAAATCCTCGCCCCGAACGTTTTGAACAATTTGTGCTGATTATTGTTTGGATGCTTTTTATGGTTGCTCCTCACTGGTTTAAGTTTATAACTTAAACCACGGATCACGGCAGTTTAAAACTGCCGAACATTAGAAGGCATTCAGTCACAGACTGAAGCCAGTTTTTAGCTGAAGCCAGTTTTAGCCTGATCACTGATAACCGATTAACCGATCACTGTTTCTCAAACCTCGCTGCCCAACCGCCGCCGGAAGCCATGGAAATCTCCAAATGATCTTTTGCTGTTACGGTGATCTCTTTACGGATATAATCTGTTGCATCGCGGTCGGCATTAGCGCCGTCTTCAAAAATGATGGCTTTGTATTTGCCGTCGGCCAGGAAGGAAAGGTCAATGTTGATCTTCCGGTCGCTCCAATTAGTCATAGAGCCGGCATACCATGTTTGTCCTTTTCGACGTGCGATGGTGACATATTCGCCTACTTTACCATTTACAGCAACGGTTTCGTCAAAAACAGTAGGCACAGCGGCGATAAAATCGGTACTTTCTTTTTCCTTCATGTAAGCCGTCGGGTTATCTGAAAGCATTTGCAGGGGCGCTTCGAAGATGGTATACATCGCCAGTTGATGACTCCGTGTACCCTGGCTCATCGGGTTGCTGTTTACCGGGCGGAAAGCAGATTTTGATGCATTACGCATAGCACCCGGGGTATAGTCCATCGGACCGGCCAGCATACGGATGAAAGGAATGCTGACATCATAGCCCGGCTGGTTATCCGTTCCCCATTTCATATTTTCCATGCCTTTTACGCCCTCACAGTTGATCACATTCGGAAAAGTGCGCTGCAGGCCACTTGGCTTGTACATACCATGATAATCGATCAATAAGTGATTGGTAGCTGCTTTTTGCGCCAGGTCATAAAGGGAGCTGACTGCCTTTTGGTCGTCGCGATCGATAAAGTCGATCTTAAAACCCTTTACACCCATTTTGGCGAATTTGGCAAACAGACCATCGGCATCGCGGGTAATGGCATACCAGGTAGACCATAGGATAACGCCTACCTTTTTCTGTCTACCGTAGTCGACGATTGATTGAACATCCAGCTTGGTTTTGTTCAGGTCGAAATCGTCAGACCAGCCTTCGTCAATAATAATATATTCCAGTTTGTTTGCTGCCGCAAAGTCGATATAATACTTGTATGTGGGCACGTTGATACCTGCTTTAAAATCCACATGGGTAATATTCCAATCGTTCCACCAATCCCAGGCCACTTTGCCGGGTTTTATCCAGGATTCATCTACGATTCTTGAACGCTCAGCTAAACGTTGTACCATATCATTATTGGCCAGTTGCCTGTCCTCTGTGCTAATCACCACCACCCGCCACGGAAAACTGCGTACTCCTGTTGATTTGGCGATATAATTTGCACGGTCATCTACCACTAAATTGATTCTGTTTATAGATTCTTTGGTAGGATATTGAGCGAAAACACCATTCAACCCATTCTTTCCACGCCCAGTAACATACATGCCCGGATAATTCTGCAGGTCAGCTTCCAGTATAGCTGCTTTTTTACCATTGTCCAGGTCGACCAAAACCGGGAGGAAAGCCAGCGAATCTTTCTTTATTTCTGACAGGCTGATATTGTCATAGTGCGATTCAAAAGAAGTTGTGAATTTATCGTGATTGCGGTAATCATTCACAAATGGCAGAAACGCCTTGTTATCATCCTTAAAATTGAAATTTGCTTCTTCGTTTTTAACGATGATATCACCTTTTCGGGTCGACACAAAGCGATAGGCCACACCATCATTATAAGCCCTGAACGCCAGCCCGTAGTCTCCTTTAAAAGTTAAAAGTAACTGGTTAAAATGATCTTGTAGGTTATCCTTTTTGTAGATAGGTGTATGTATCTCAAGGTTGACCGATGTGCTCTTCGCCGATTTTACCACTGCATTTTTGCCAAAATCGCCGCCCTTTTCAATAGTCATAGAAATTTCTGAAGGAGTGATTACTTCAGTCTGCTCATGATTTACTGACCATTTGATGTTTCTATCAACCGACACGGTAAGGTCGATCTTTCCATCAGGCGATTTTACATGGTAAACTTTTTCGCTTTGTGCAAAAACTTTAGAAAAGCAGAGAACAATACAGAAGGAAAACAAAAGCAAGGATTTCATCGGGATGCGGTTAAAAAGGAAACGGTTTAAACTTAGCCTAAGCTAAATAAAAACCGTATCAATGACAATTTTGTTTTCCCGAACTCAGAACTTAAGACTTTCAGCTCAAGGCTTAATTCGTCTGCTTATACACTCTCACATAATCTACATACATGGTTGCGGGCAGCAGGCTTTGATTAACAGGCGTATTCGGGAAATTTCCGCCCATTGCAAAATTCAGAATGATGAAAAAAGGCAGATGGAATGCTCCAGTAGTGTTGATGTTATCCTTAATATTCCCAGTTTGATAAAGCGTATCGTCAACGTACCACCTGATCTCATTTTTATCCCATTCTATAGCGTACACATGATAATCACTCACAGTGGGCACGTTGAGCGTACTGCCGTATTGCGAATGCTGGTTGTTTATCGCCCAGTGCATGGTGCCATAAATGGTGCCATTGTCGTTAACATGTTCCATAATGTCCAACTCGCCACAACCCGGCCATGGAACGGTTTGTATGTTTGATCCCAGCATCCAGAAGGCAGGCCAGAAACCCGGCCCCATCGGTACTTTAATACGTGCTTCTATACGACCGTAAGTAGGCGCTTCTTTACCTTGCGTGGTCATACGTGCAGAAGTATAAGGCTCATTGCCTACGCTCTCCTGTTTTGCAGTGATCATCAGGTTGCCACTGCCAACTGTTGCATTGGCCGCCTGGTAATATTCCAATTCGTTATTGCCCCAACCGCCACCGCCTGTTTCAAAATTCCATTTGCTGGTATCGACCGTAGTGCCATCAAACTCATCCGACCATACTAACGAGTATTGGGGTTTTGTGGTAGTGGTTGTCGTATCCACCGGTTTAGGAGGAGTGGGCGTTGGATTATTCGGAGTTGAATTATCTTTTTTACTGCACGAGACCAATATTAAAGGCAGTATAAGCGCTGCCAGTGCAACAATCCTGAATTTCTTTTTGCGGGGTAATACCATATCTTTCAAATACTTAATATACGATTTATAAGTAAACCTGGTTGCTGTTCTATTTTTTGCGTAAGCCTAAGGCTTCGATATAACCTTTATTCGGTCTGCAATTTTCAAAGCGGCTGTTATTGATAAAATCATACAATGCCTTTTTGATCAGCTCACGATCAGCGGGAGTGGCTTTTCTGATCTCCTCAAAATTTGCACGAGATTTCTCAGTATACTCGATGATCTTATCATAACCTGCAGGAACATCAAAAGTGACGAAGCCTGCCACATTATCCATCTTTTTGTAGGGCCAGTAATGCCAGCCGATATTGTTTTCTTCCAGCACCTTTTTGAAGTCTCCTACCCATGCATCCTTGTTTTCACCGGTTTCGCCGCAATAGATAGGCACATTGTATTTGTCGCGGAAGTCGATATAGTCCTGTATTACTTGTTTAGTGGGGTCGGTCCAGTATTTATGGAAAGTATATATCGTTTTTGAATCGAAAGGAGTACCGAACGCTTTGAAATTACTATCCCATTGTGCACCACCTAATATTACGATGTGGTTTTTATCTACTGTACGGATTGCCGCGGTGATCTTTCTATAAACAGGTTCCAGTGATGGGTTAAGTTCAGCTGCATTGAAGTAAGTCGCAATAGGCTCATTTAATAGATCATAACCCATTATGATAGTCTCATCTTTATAATGATCTGCTATACGTTTCCAGATATCAGCCGTCAACTGCTGACTGGCTTCACTCTTAAATAGGAACGGGTAACCGTAACCATCATCAATATTATCACCAGTTTGGCCGCCCGGTGCACTGTGCATATCCAATATCACATAAATACCTTCCTTTTTGCACCAGCCTATTACACGGTCCATTAATTCAAATCCCCTATCGGGATTATTTTCTCCCAGGTAATCCTCCTTAGTAAATAATCTATAGCTAAACGGAATACGGATAGAGTTAACGCCGATAGTCTTCAGGTAATGAATATCACCCTCTTCAATATAACTATGCAGGTATTTTTCCCAGAAAGCTTTGGCTTCATCAGGACCGATCAGTTCGGTTATAGCCTCATTGATCAACCGTGGCGAGTTCACATTTTTGAACTTGAACATATATCCTTCGGGGATAAGCCAGTTGCCCAGGTTGGTGCCGCGCATCAGGAAGTTTTTGCCATCAGGAGTGATAACATCTTTACCTTTTACTCCGATAAAACCATTGGTTTGCGCGCGCGAAATGAGCGGAAAACAGAGCATTACCCCTATGATAAGGCGCAGGAGGTTTGTCTTCATGATTGGTTTTTAAAATCAATATGCCCGCTTTTACGCAGGCATATCTTCAGGTTTGCAATTGGTTGATTAGTTGTTTGCAGATGCAATATAGTATTAATTTTACTTAGTGTACAAAATACATAGTAAAAAATATTTCTTTTTTGCCGAAATGTTAATACAGGCTCGTATTTTTAACAAGAAATGAAAAAATAATATCGTTTAATAAGTTACTATGAAAATAAAAGCTGCCTTTATTATCGCCATATTTTTTCTCTTTGCAACCACGACATCGTTTGCACAGGAGCTTAAAGTTGCAGTTGCTGCTAATTTGCAGGGTGTTATCAAAGTATTAGGCAAAGACTTTAAAGAAAAGACAGGCATTGAAATTCAACCTATTGTAGGATCCTCAGGTAATTTATCAACCCAGATAAAAAATGGTGCACCGTTTGACGTGTTTCTTTCCGCAGACATGGGTTTCCCGGAAACGTTAGCTAAAGAAGGGTTCAGTACAAAAGAGCCTTCGGTTTATGCCTATGGCAGCCTGATAATTTGCAGCTCGCAGAACATCGGTTTTGAGAATTGGGAAAGAATGCTATTGAGCAGCCGCGTTAAGAAAATTGCCATTGCTAATCCTGCCATCGCCCCTTACGGTAAAGCTGCGGAGGAGTCACTCAAATTAAAGGGCGTGCTTGATGATATCAAATCAAAACTGGTTACCGGGGAGAGCATATCCCAGGTGAATACTTACATCACTACCGGTACTGTAGATGTCGGCTTCACAACGCGTGCATTAGTTAAAGATGTGGAGGGTAAAACTACAATTTACTGGAAAGAGATCGACCCAAAAAGCTATACGCCAATCAAACAAGGCATGATCATCCTGAAAGAAAGCAAGGAAGTAGCCAGCGCTCAGAAGTTTTATGATTATATGTTGAGCCCTGCCGCTAAGAAGATATTGAAAGAATACGGCTATGGTGTATAACAAGTAACAGGAAAATATTTACAGATAGCGATGCTTTTACAGTCATCGCTATTATTTTTAATAAATGGACTTAACCCCGATATGGCTCACCTTAAAACTGGCAGCTATCACCACCGTGATATTGCTCATCATCGGTTTGCCATTGGCTTACTGGCTTTCAAAGGGCAGATCAATAGTGAAAATCATTCTGGAAGCGATCATTACCATGCCGCTGGTATTACCGCCATCGGTTTTGGGGTTTTACCTGCTGATGGCCTTTAGTCCAAAACATGGCATTGGTGAGTGGTTACATAATACCTTTGATATACAGCTGGTTTTTTCTTTTAAGGGATTAGTGCTGGCTTCCATAATTTACAGCATGCCTTTTATGATCGGTCCGATAAAGTCCGCTTTGCAGCAATTGCCGCTGTCACTTTCACAAGCATCCTATACGCTGGGTAAATCGGAAAGAGAAACTTTTATTAAAATTTTACTGCCCAATATCCGGGCTTCAGTGCTGACGGCCGCCATACTCACTTTTGCGCACACATTGGGAGAATTTGGTGTTGTGCTGATGATCGGTGGCAATATCCCGGGGGTGACCAGGGTGGCATCCATTGCCGTTTATAATTCAGTGGAGACCATGGATTATCATGCTGCCAATATTTATTCGATGATTTTGTTCTGTATTACGTTTGCAATGGTCATATCAGTATTCGTATTTAATAAATATAAAGCTAAAAGCCCTTTAGAATGATCAGCGTCGATGTAGAGAAAAAGCTAAAGGCTTACCGCGGCGTGCAGGTGCTGAAAATTGCGGCACAGTTTGACAACGGCAGTATTACCAAAATATATGGTCCTTCTGGTGCGGGTAAGTCTACCTTTTTAAAGATCATTGCCGGGCTTGTTGAACCCGAACGCGGAAAAATTTTGGTTGATGATGTAGTTTGGTTAGATACCATATCAAAAACATCTATTTCGCCCCAAAAGCGGAAAGTGGGCTTTGTATTCCAGAACTATGCTTTGTTCCCCAATATGACAGTGCAGCAACACCTGGAATATGTATCGGATGATGCGCAATGGATCAATCGCTTGCTTACCATCGGTAAGTTGGAAACATTTACCGCTCATAAACCCGAATACCTTTCGGGCGGACAACAGCAACGCCTGGCTATTTTAAGGGCGATGGCGATACGGCCAAAACTAATGCTGATGGACGAACCATTTTCAGCGCTTGACCCTAAGATGAAATCGGAACTGATACCCGGACTAAAATCAATATGGGAAGAGCTGGGGACAACGGTGCTGATTGTAAGCCATAATCCGCAGGAATTAGAGGGGTTGACAGCGAGGGAGATGGAGATCAACCCAATGTAAATCTGTAGAGACGGGATGCGTCACATCTCCCGGCATGCAAGGAGACGCAATGCATTGCGTCTCTACGATAGGTGTTCCTTGATAAAATCTTTACAACCCAATTCGATTAATTCAAAAACAGGTTCAAACTGGTTGTCATCATAATAAGGGTCGGGTACTTCCCTATTACCTAATAATAACTTCACCTTCGCTGCCGATTCTTCATCAGGCGCCATATTCAACACATCCGACAGGTTATATTTATCCATTACCAGGATATGATCAAAATCGCTGAAATCCTTTCTCCTGAATTGCCTGCAAACCTGCTTGCTGATATCAATACCATGATTACGTGCCGTACGAACAGATCTTCTATCAGGCCCTTCACCCACATGCCAACCGCCAGTCCCCGCAGAATCAATTTGCCAACCGAGGCCCTGCTCATCAGAAAGATGCTGCATAACACCCTCCGCCAAAGGCGAGCGGCAAATATTACCCAGGCAGACCATTAGTATCTTCATGCTTTTAATTTGCGAATGTGCAGATATGCAAATGTGCAGATGATGATTTTAATTTGCATATCTGCACATCCACGCATCTGCACATCAATTACCCAAATATCTGGTTCAGAATTCCCGCCAAACGAACCCCTGCTTTCAGCAATTGCTCATTAACAGTGCCGATATGCTCAAAATTGTATTTGTAGCCATTAAGCGAGTCGCCCGTTTTGGTTTCGCTGTATAATTTATTGGCGATCTGGCCCGATTCAAAGATCCACTGACTGATCGGTGCTTTTTGCCACTCTGTACGTTGTTCAGCAGTAGTATGATTGATCATAGCTGTATATTCAGTATAGCTCAACTGTTGAAACTCGATCAGCTGCGAATCCCAAACCGAGTGCAGGTTGGTTGGATTATTGAACCAGGTTACTTTGATGTCGTTACCGCCTTTATCTTCGGTATGGCCCACATGCAAAGGCTGGTGCACATCCTCTACAATATGGATCAACATACGCAGATACAATAGCTTGTTTTCCTTGCTCAGGTCTTTCTTTTTCAATTCAGCGATCAGGAAATTTAGCTTGGTATAGGCATCTGCTTTGGTATCCTGGTTTAAAAAATCCTGCAGTTCGGGCAGGGTGTACTCCTTATCCAGGTCGACATAGTGCCAGGCAGATAGATAGTTGTAGTTTGGATCTGATTTTATAAAATCTGCCCAGTTGCTGGTGATTGCAATGCTTTCGTCGCCCAGGATGGCTTTTATAGCAGCACGGGCTTTGGCGGTTAAATAGCTGTCGGCAATTTGTCCGGCTACACGGTGACCTTCGGTTCCCCATGCCATAGACTGCAGCGGTGCATAGATGATAGCGGCGCCGATGATCAGTTTTTTAAGGAAGTTCAGTTTCATTTTACAATGGTTTTGGATTACAGGTAGTGTGTTTTATTAAATGTGCGTTGATAGGTATAACGTTGGATGTACTTGCAAACTGGATCAACGAGTCCGTTTGCTTTTTTATTTTAAAGGCCTCTTCATAAACCCCGATGCGCAGGCAGCCTGCATCTTCTTTGAGTGAATAGTCAGGATTGCAGAACTGGCCTTTTATAAATAAAGTGTCGTTGCGTTGCCTGTAAGTGCCTTTAAGATATTCCGACCAGTGACCAGAATGCAAACACGTGTCGGCGCTATTATTCACCTTGCTGAAAGAATTGATCTGTATATAAAAGGAATCACAACTAAACTTCAGATGATGCAGCGAATATTCCAGCAATTGCTTTTGGTTCGGAATAGAATCCTGCTGCCATTCGCCTTGCAGGTAAACTTCACCTTTGCCTTGTACGTTTGGGTTGAACCAGCAGCCGTTTAGTAAGGCGAAAGCTGAAAGGTAAAAGGCGAAAGGTAACAGCCAGAGGCGAAAGGGTTTTTGCATTATTCTATTTTAAAAATTATCGACGCCGACGACATATTAAGTGTTATGTCATTGCGATGAACGGCCTGTGTGGTGAAGAAGCAATCGCATGCTATCCAGGTCGAACAAGCACAGTTTGCGATTGCTTCGTTGCGCGGCACACACCATCCGCCTTGCGCCTCGCAATGACAGATTTTTATTTTATTTCAAACTCCCGATCATATCTTCAGGACGCACCCACTGGTCGAATTGCTCGTTGGTAAGTAAGCCTAAGCCGATAGCAGCTTCGCGAAGCGATGTATTTTGTTTTAATGCTGTTTTTGCAATTTTGGCCGCATTCTCATAACCGATATGTGGGTTCAATGCAGTAACCAGCATTAATGAATTTTCGAGGTGCTTTTTAATACCGTCATAATTCGGCTCAATGCCTTTTGCGCAATGATCGTTGAATGATACGCAGGCATCACCAATCAATCTTGCTGATTGCAGGAAGTTGGCTGCCATTACCGGTTTAAATACGTTCAGCTCATAATGACCGCTTGCACCACCGATAGAGATAGCTACATCGTTACCCATTACTTGTGCTGCTACCATGGTAACCGCTTCGTTTTGGGTTGGGTTAACCTTACCCGGCATGATAGATGATCCCGGTTCGTTATCCGGGATATGGATCTCGCCAATACCCGAGCGCGGACCAGAAGCCAGCAGGCGAATATCGTTTGCTATCTTCATTAACGAAACTGCAATCTGTTTCAATGCACCGTGACTCTCTACGATAGCATCGTGAGCAGCCAGTGCTTCAAATTTATTTTCAGCAGTACGGAATGGCAGGTTGGTGAATTTTGCAATGTATTCAGCAACTTTTACATCATAACCTTTTGGTGTATTAATACCGGTACCGACTGCGGTACCACCCAGTGCTAATTCAGACAAGTGATCCAAAGTATTTCTCAATGCTTTCAAACCATGATCTAACTGCGATACATAACCTGAGAACTCCTGCCCTAAAGTAAGTGGTGTAGCATCCATCAAGTGTGTACGACCGATCTTTACCACGCTTTTAAAAGCTTCTGATTTGGCTTTCAGTGTATCGCGCAGTTTTTCAACGCCGGGCATGGTTACATCGATCAGCATTTTGTAGGCCGCGATGTGCATAGCAGTAGGATAAGTATCGTTTGATGACTGCGACTTGTTCACGTCATCATTCGGGTGGATGAAAGTTTTGCCTTCACCTAATTTATTGCCTTGCAATACGTGCGAGCGGTTAGCAACTACCTCGTTCACGTTCATGTTCGATTGCGTACCTGAACCGGTTTGCCATATCACCAACGGAAACTCAGCAGCCAGTTTACCGGCTAATATTTCGTCGCAAACCTGTGCTATCAGGTCGCGCTTTTCAGCAGGTAGTACGCCCAGGTCGGTATTGGTGTAGGCTGCGGCCTTTTTCAGATAGGCAAAAGCAGCTACAATCTCCTTAGGCATAGATGCCTCCGGACCAATTTTAAAATTATTGCGTGAACGTTCGGTTTGTGCTCCCCAGTATTTATCGGCAGGTACCTGTACCTCGCCCATGGTATCGTGTTCGGTTCTGAAACTCATGGTATTTGTAATAAATTTTATTGCGGGGCAAAGGTAGCGGTAAATGAATGCTTCTTAAAATAATATTCAAAAAGTTACCATTCGTAATAAGAAGGTCTTATTTTTATCTATTATCATACCTTATCTGATTCAATGAAAATTTTAAGCCTCATCCTGTTTACTTTGGTTGCACAAAACTTATTTGCGCAGATAAAAACAGTTCCCTTCGATAAAAAGAAAATCCCGCAATCTATTCGGTATTCTGGTCACATTAAAGATGCGGTAGAATATACTGATGTTGAAGGCCAGCATTTGATAATAACCACAGAGACAGGTAATGTGGATGTAAAAGATGAATACGGCACTACTCAGCAAAAAGCTGAAGTTTACGCGTATAGCTATATTATCAAAGGTGATCAGTATAAACTATCGTGGCAGATGCACGATTTTACTATTGAGTGTCCGGTCGATACTAAAGCTAAATACATTCCGAATACTTTTGCCGTTACTGACCTTGACAAAAATGGCAAAGCAGAAGTGTGGCTAATGTACGTAACCTCATGCCGTGGAGACGTAAGCCCCGCTAGTATGAAAATTATCATGCACGAAGGGAGTAAAAAGTATGCGATCAGGGGCGAAAACCTGGTTAAAGTAAATGACAAAGAACAGTATGGAGGTAAATATACCATGGATGAGGCTTTTAAAGCAGGCCCGGAAGTTTTCAGGCAATATGCATCTCAGCTTTGGAAGAAAAATATACTGGAAAAATGGGACTAGGGGAATTGTCAGGGGAAGTAAAAGGAGACAACTATTTCCATCCTTCAAGTCGATAAAATTGGTTGTGCCTCTTCAGCCAACTGGAATAGTAAAGTAAAAATATCAAAACTCTCTCGGCGTATTTACCAGCCAACTATCCAACACTTTTACCTGGTCCTCATGCTCACTCATCCATTTGGTATTAGCGTCTTCGTTGGCGCTCAAACTCATTAAACGGGTAAAAGCAGGCATGCTGTCGCTTTTGGCCAGTTTGTAGAAATAATTGACAAAAAATTTATCGTAAAAATCCTTGTCGGTTTTCTTTTCTATCGTTTCGCCGGCTATGGTAAATATGGTTTTCAGCTCATACTCCAGCAGCTCCATGCCGGTTAGCTTTTTATTTTGGCCAGTCAATACCGTCATCGAGATAGCCAGGTTCATTGCCTCATTTGCCTGGTTGCCTTTGGATGAAACTATAATGGTGTTTTTTCCGCTGGCATCCTTCATTACACCTCCCTGAAAAATATGCTGGATATTACCGAATGCTTCGGCTGCTTGTGGTCCTTGCGGGTTCAGCAACAGGAAGCTGCAAAATCCCATCAATGCATTTACACGTTTGTTTTGATGAAAATTAACCAGGGCATACATACGCAAACTGCTGGCGTGTTTGGGGTCTAGCTTAATAGCTTCGATTGCATTTGTTTCCGCCTCGGCAAATTGTTTGTTCCGGAAATAGGATAGTCCCAGGTTGTAATATAACCGCTGATATTTCGGGTTGATCTGTATGCCGTTTTTATAAGCATCAATAGCCTTTTGCGTTTGATGGTCGTTATCATAAATGCTACCAAGCATATCATAGCAAGCAGCCTTAAGTTGCAAACTACTGGTCTTCTCTATCGCCTTTTGTACAAACGGAATACCATCATTCCCCTTACCTGATTGTACCAGGGTAAAACCCATTTCATAATTGGCCTGTGCATTTTCCGGGTCGAGTTTTATGGCCTCATTGTATTTGGCAATGGCATCCGCATACTTGCCCTGGTCGTTCAATTGCACGCCTTCTTTGATCAGATCGCTAACTGAACCTTTATCCTGGGCAGACACGTTTAAGGAAATAACGGCAAGTATTAAAGTGATGAGGCTTTTACGTAATCGGTTCATAATTTAAAAATATGTAAAGGTTATTAACTAAAACAATAAAAATGTTTAAAACTTTAATTTCTTACCGGTCGATAATTTACAAATTTCGCAGGCGTTAAAGTGTTTAGAATATATTTATGAGATTAGTGTTAAGAAAACTCCTGATAACTTCCGCCCCCCTGATAATGGTAATGGCCTGCGGAAACAATAATGCAGCCCCGACAAGTTCCACCGCGCCAAAATACACCAGTAAACCCTTTAACCCTTCTAAACTTTTAGAATATAACCCCAAAAATGCTGATAAACGCATTGATGAATTTTTTCACAAATTACACTCAAAAAGTGCATTTAACGGTAATATACTGGTTGCCAAACACGGCAAAATAATATACGAAAATGCTTTAGGTTGGGCCGACCACCTGAGAAGGGATAGTTTGAAAATCAACTCACAGTTCCAGCTGGCATCGGTTACCAAAACCATGACATCAACCGCTATCATGCAACTGCTTGAACGTGGCAAGATAAAGCTGAGCCAGGATGTAAAAGAGTTCTTCCCGAATTTCCCTTACAATGGCGTAACGATTAAACTATTGCTTACTCACCGTTCAGGGATGATGAACTATGTTTATTTTATCGATGATATCTATCGCAAACAACATTTGAATCAGCGTAAAGGGCTCACTAATACCGAAGCGATGAATATGATCGCACAGTATAAGCCGAACCCTTTCAGCAAGCCTGATGCACATTTCTTATACAACAACTCCAACTTCATGGTGTTGGGCTCTATCATCGAAAAAGTAACCGGGATGAGCTACGCTGATTACATGAAGGAAAATATATTCAAGCCTGCCGGCATGACCCACACCGCTGTCTACTCAAAAGCGGCTTATGATAAAATTCCAGTAGACGTAGTTGGTCACGACCGTAATAGCTGGAAATATTCAGTTGCTCCCAACTTTTTGGATGGCCCTGTAGGCGATAAAGGCATTTACAGCACAGTTGGCGATCTTTACCTGTTCGACCAGGCATTACGTGCGGGTATGCTGATCAAACCTGCTACTCAAGATTCTGCATATACGCCGCGAAACCCGATGGTACGCGGGCACTTCAATTACGGTTATGGCTGGAGGATATTCGAAGCTCCGGGCCAGAAAGTAGTTTACCACACCGGCTGGTGGCATGGCTTCCGCCACATCTATGTGCGCGATTTGAAAAATGACGTAACAATTGTACTACTCGGCAACCTGGTTAACGGAAGCCTGCTACATTTGGACGAACTTTTCAAACTGGAAGATATGCCAATTATCCGCAAAGGCGCCTATAATGGTGCCGGGGATACGGCGGAGGATTAATTTCCTGTTGAAAGGTTGGAAGGTTGAAAAGTTGTAATGTTGTTTAACTTTGCTGTTATAATTTTGTTATAACAAAAGGTCGAGTTGCTTGAACTTTTCAACCTTACAACATTCCAACTTTACAACAAAAAAGACATGTTCGATAAACTATTTGAAGCGCAGCAAAAAGCAGGTGAAGTAAAGAAACGTTTGGATGGAATCACCGTTTGGGGTGATGCCGAGGGAAAGATCAGGGTTACTTCTAATGGTAATAAGGTGATCCAATCCATTACTATTGATGAAGAATTTCTGAAAACTGCCGATAAAGAAGAACTGGAAGAGCTACTACAGGTTGCCGTAAACAAAGCATTAACCCAGGCTGAAAATGTAAGCCAGACCGAAATGGCAGCACTCAGCAAAGAAATGCTGGGTGGACTTGGCGGCATGTTTGGCAAATAGTCACCAAAAAATAGTTCCCCTTTTGAGAGGAGCAGGGGTGTGTTCTACGATATGCAACACAACCACACAAAGATTAAACTATCTAACTCAAAAACTACTATGAAATTCACCTATTACGGACACGCCACATTCGAATTGGAAACAGGCGGTAAGAAATTGTTATTCGATCCATTTATTACACACAACGAACTGGCTAAGCACATTGACGTTAGTAGCCTGAAGCCAGATTTTATTCTTCTTTCACATGGTCACGGCGACCATATTGCCGATCTGTTCGAGATCCATAAAAACAGCGGTGCCAAAGTGATCTGCATTGCAGAGATCGCTGGCTGGTTGGGCGGCAAAGGAATACCTGATGCGCACGGCATGAACATTGGCGGCGGGTATAACTTTGATTTCGGTAGGGTAAAAATGGTAAATGCCATTCATTCCAGCAGTATGCCCGATGGCTCATATGGTGGTGTAGCCGCAGGGTTCATTATTTATGCCGAGGGTAAGAAAATTTATTATGCAGGCGATACGGCATTGCACTATGATATGAAGCTTTTAGCCGATGAAAACTTTGACTGGGCCATTTTACCGATAGGTGATAATTATACGATGGGTGCAGACGACGCTATCAAAGCAACTGAGTTTATCAATTGCAAAAAGGTGATCGGGATACATTACGATACCTTCCCGGTTATTAAGATCGATAAACAGGCAACAGCAGAGAAATTCGCTAAAGCTGGTGTGGATTTAAAGTTGGTTCCGATAGGAGATAGCATCGAGTTATAATCAAATCGCTTAGGAGGATACTCCTACGGAGTTAATTTCTTGTTTTTTTAATTTGTCTATAAACAGGAGGCTCCTATGGAGCCGTAAAACTAAAAGAGTCCCATAGGGACTACCTGTTTATAGAAAACGGAACAATGCGATTTGAGCTCCATAGGAGCTTCCTAACTATAGAAGCGACAACAACGCATATTAACCAAGAAGCCCTGCAGAGTCTGCGGGGCTTCTTGATTTTGAAGGTTACATTTTGGTAGTATCCTTCATCTTCTTCTTAATTTTTACTTTGTCACCTTTCTTCTTCACTTTCACCTTCATGGTGTCTTTTTTGGTCGTATCCTGCTGCATTTTTACCGGGGTAGCTGCAGAAGCAACAGTACCGGCGCAAATCGCAGCCAACGCGATCATAGCAATTACTTTTTTCATAGCATTAAAGATTTTTGGTTTGAATAATTACTTAGAGTAACAATTCAACTACAAATTGTTTTTAAAAACCTTTAATTAAATCGTTGTCCCATTGGGAATTATCGCCCTCTTCTTTATTACTACAATACCATCCTGAACGGTGTGTGTACCATAGTCACCATCTTCCAGCTTTTTGCCGCCGCAGTTGATATTCACATCGTTGCCGATGTAAGTATTCTTGTCGATGATCGCATTTTTGATCACACAGCGGTCGCCTATACCCATGATTGGCGAGTCACTTGCACGCGACTCCTGGATCTGCTCCAGCGTCTGGTAATTATCGCTTCCCATCACATAGCAATTCTCGATAATAGTATCGTGACCAATACGGGTACGGATACCGATCACAGAGCGATAAATACGACTGGCGTTAATAATACACCCGTCAGCTATGATGGTTTTTTGCATGTTGCCCGAAACCTTTGATGGCGGCAGCATACGCGCACGGGTAAAGATGTAGTTCTTGTCGAACAAATTAAATTGAGGGATATCGTCAGTCAAACCAAGGTTAGCTTCAAAGAAAGACGGTATGGTACCGATGTCGGTCCAATAGCCTTCGTATTGATAGCTCAATACCGTATGACTTGGGATCGACTGCGGGATGATCTCCTTGCCAAAGTCGGTACGATCATTTCCTTCGAGCAACTCGAACAATGTCTTGCGGTTAAACATATAAATACCCATGGATGCCAGGTAGTGCCTGCCCTGTTTCACCATTTCGTCGCTCACATCAGACTTCAGGTAGTCAAAATCCTTTTTCGGTTTTTCTACAAACTGCGTGATCAGGCTTTTTTCGTCGGTCTGCAAAATACCGAAGCCTGGCACATCATTAGCATGCACCGGTATGGTAGCGATAGATATCTCCGCATTATTGGTGACGTGATTTTTGATCATGTCCTCAAAATCCATCTGGTACAGCTGGTCACCCGAAAGGATCAGCACATAATCAAACTCATGTACCGCCAGGTGATGCAAGCTCTGACGAACCGCATCAGCAGTACCTTGATACCATGACACACTTGAAGGGGTTTGCTCAGCCGCTAAGATGTCCACAAAAGCGTCGCTAAAGCTGCTGAAATGGTAAGTGTTTTTAATGTGCTTATTTAACGATGCCGAGTTAAACTGCGTCAATACGTAAATCCGCGTAATGCCGGAATGTAAACAGTTGGAGATGGGGATGTCAACCAAACGGTATTTGCCGGCAATAGGTACAGCCGGCTTTGAACGGGTGGCGGTAAGCGGCGATAAGCGGCTTCCTTGTCCACCTCCCAACACGATGCAAATTACTTTTGAAGTCATATAGCAGGATTTAAACTTTGATATAAGTCAATATATTCTTTAGCCGAACGATCCCAAGAGAAATCGAGCGCCATCATTCTTTTGCGTAACAATTGTAAAAGAGCAGTGTTAGCATACACTTCAACCGCACGCCCTACCGACTGCACAATATCCCCGACGCTGGTCTGTAAAAACCGGATGCCATATCCACCTTCATCACCGTAATCAATTACGGTATCTTTCAACCCCCCGGTTACGCGCACCATAGGTACGGTACCATATCGCATCGAATACATTTGGTTCAGGCCACATGGCTCAACCCTTGAAGGCATTAGCAGGAAATCAGAACCTGCGTATACCAGATGAGCCAGGCTCTCATCATAACCAATAAAGGCATTATATTGATTTGGAAATTCTTCTTTTAATGCAACTAATTCTTCCTGTGTTTTTATCTCACCTGCTCCTAATATAATAAAATTTACGCCATCAGGGTGCGCTTCCATGCTTTCTTTTAAAGCTTCAGGCAATACATCAGCGCCTTTTTCGATAACCAGCCTGCCAATGAACGAAATAACCGGTTTGTCGGGTGATAGTCCAAACCTTTCGCAAAGCGCTGCTTTGTTTTTCTGCTTCCCGGAAACTACTTGCCGCAGTGAGAATTTTTCCGGGATCATCGGGTCGGTTTTAGTGTTCCAAATTTCCGTGTCGATGCCATTGAGAATCCCCGTACCTTTTGTGCGTTCCATATAGAACAGGTATTCCAGGCCGTTCGAGTTATAAGTAAGTTCCTCCAGGTAAGTTGGAGATACCGTAGTATACCGCCAGCAGCATTTTACACCCGCGGCTAATGGATTGATGCCGCCATTCCAGTCGAGCAGGCCGACTTTTGTCATGTCGATCTCTGGCAATAGCCCCAGCTTGGTCCAACTGAATGCCCCGTGATACTGACCGTTGTGTATAGTGAGTATAGTAGGCGTATTGGCAAAGCGCAGGTACAATTTAGAATTATACATCAGAAAAGGCACCAGGCCCGTGTGATGATCGTGGCAATGGACCAAATCCGGCGATTGCTGCGACCAGTTGATCCAGTCCAAAAAAGCCAGTTGGAAAGCAATAAACTGTTCGGTCTCATCAGGGTATTCGTATACGTTCTCCCGGTCGAGCAGTCCTGGTATTTTTACAAGGAAAAGCTCAAAACCCAACTTATTGGTACGCTCTTTTAAAATTTCGAAATAAAAACGCTCGGTACCGAGTAATGAAGAAGCCTGGAAAACGACATCGAATTCATTCTCTTGCGTAAACTTCCGGTCGTAAAAAGGCATTACTACGGCAGCCTCAATGCCAAGCTGATTCTGATATTTGGGCAGCGCGCCTACAACATCGGCCAGGCCGCCAACTTTGGCAACCGGGTAGCATTCAGCGCTCAGGTGGAAAACTTTCATTTATAGATGATATTACGGCTCAATTTAAGCAAAGAATTAATTAAATAATCAATGCTGAACGGTATAATCTATGCAAAAAGTTAATTTTTATTATTTGTATACCCCATAAGGCCATTCGTTTTTAAAATATGCCTTATAGGGTAGTTTTATTGATAAATCAATATTTTTCAAACATACATTCACCTGTTTTTTACAAAACTGGCAATAATTGCACTTTTAAATATCAGTGTATTTTACTTTTCATTTCTTTTAAAGCCACCTCCAGCTCAGAGTCTGTCCCCTTCAATACATCATTTACATTCTGCGCCACTTCAATATCAGGTATTACGCCTATTCCCACAAAGTCCTTTCCATCAGGATAGGTGTCACGTTTGGTACAAATTCGTGCATCCAGGCCAGGTAGTTTTAAAGGCATGGGCTGTCCTGTACTTCCATAAGTACGCTGACCTATTACTGTTGCGCGGCCTTTTAATTGACTCAGGATGATCAGGAAGTCTTCTGCTGCCGAAGCCGTGTAATGATTAGTGAGCACAATAAGCGGAACACTTATCTTTTTGTCGGTCACATTGTTTTCAAAGCGCATGGTATCACCTTTGTACCAATAGTTATCAAGTGCAGACAGCCTGATCTTTTGGTGCCATGCATCCATTTTTTCAAATTTGGTAGTGTCTTTCAAATTATTTATTCCCCATGCTTTAAATGCAGGCAGATTATCGCGCGTTTTCCATGCTGAACCAATCAAAATTTTCTGATCTGTAAAATACTTGAGTATCTCCGCCCCAATGCCGCTATCACCTCCCCCATTGTTCCGGATATCGATGATCACGCCTTTACAAGTGTATAACTGCGGCAAAACGGCTTTAAACTTATCGATAAGTGAGTCGTCACCAAAAGAGCTGAGTTTCAAATAACCGATTCCATCAATGACCTTAAAGTTCAACAGTTGGTAGGGTGGAGTAGTGGTCTTCCTTTCCCATTTTGCCCTGTAGCTATGATACTGATAGTCATGGTCGATTATTTTTCCGGCCGGCGAACGTAATTTCAGGTGCCATACCTGCGAAGTATCTTCACCATAAAACATCATAGCAGCAGCCCTGTCCCAAAGCACGTGTTCGGTTGATGAACTGATGTAAGGTATGATCTCTTTTTCAGCGTATTGCTTTGCAGGAACGCCGTCTACACTGATCAGTTCAGATCCAAGCGGTATCTTGTCCTTATATTGAACAGGGATATCGGTTACGATGAGTTTTTTATCAAAATTCTCTATGAGAATCCATTTATACCGTGATGCTTTAGGAGGAATGAGTTGAGATGGGAATCCAATATCAGTATGACCATCTTTCAGTAAAGCACAAAACCGTGCCATAACCTTGTAATATTGCCAGGTACTTTTGGTAGCGATAATTTGAGGGATAAAAGCACGATAAGCACTGTCCCAATTAATTTTGGCATGATCAAAGTAGGCAAAATTCTGGCTTGCCTCCGACCAGAATTTACTCAGACCGTAAAGCTTGTCCGATGTGGGTAGATTGGCTACGGTATCAATTTGTGCAAAAGCCGATTTTGCAATCAACAGTACGGCAAACACCATTACAATGCAATGTTTCTTCATGATAAGTTTTGTATTTAGGTAAATTATTAAATTTAGTGTGCTTCCAGCCAGTTTGAGCCTGTACCGATCTCGACCATAATCGGCACTTCGGTTTTAATAGCGTTCTTCATGTTTTCCATGATGATCGGCTTTATTATTTCAACTTCGTGATTTGGAACGTCAAAAACCAACTCGTCATGCACCTGCATGGTCATGCGGGCATCCAGTTTTTGCGCTTTCATTTCGCGGTGAATATTGATCATCGCTACCTTGATCATATCAGCTGCTGAACCTTGTATGGGTGCGTTGATCGCATTTCGTTCGGCAAAACCGCGTACGGTGGCATTCGCCGAATTGATATCACGCAGGTAACGACGACGGCCTTTCAATGTACATACATAACCGTTCTCGCGGGCGAAGTTCATCGTGTCACCCATGTATTGCTTGATGCCCGGATATTGTGCAAAGTAGTTTTCGATGATTTCGGCAGCTTCCTTACGCGGTATGCCCAGGTTCTGCGATAAACCAAATGCCGATTGCCCGTAAATGATACCAAAGTTAACCGCTTTTGCATTGCGGCGTTCGTCGCTGGTTACTTCGGTCAGTTGCTTTCCGTAGACTTTAGCGGCGGTAGCCGTGTGAATGTCGTAATTATTTACGAAAGCATCCATCATATTTTTATCCTTGCTGATCTCGGCTATAATACGCAATTCGATCTGTGAATAATCCGCCGATACAATAGTATGGTTTTCGTCGCGTGGTATAAAGGCCTTACGTATTTCCCGGCCACGTTGGGTGCGGATAGGAATATTTTGCAGGTTAGGATTGATAGAACTTAAACGACCTGTTGCAGCAATTGCCTGGTTGTAAGAGGTATGCACGCGGCCTGTTTTGGAATTTACCATCTGCGGCAAAGCATCCACATAGGTCGATTTTAGTTTTTGCAGCTGACGATAATCTAAAATATCTCTTACAATATCGCTCTTTGAAGCTAATGCTAATAGCACATCCTCGCCGGTTTGATACTGCCCGGTTTTAGTTTTTTTAGCTTTCGGATCAAGCATCAGTTTCTCGAACAATACTTCACCCAATTGTTTTGGCGACGCGATATTGAACCTTACGCCAGCCTTTTCATATACCGTCTTTTCAAACTTTATAATATCCAATTCCAGGTCCTTTGAGAAACCTTTCAGCATATCGTGGTCAATGCGCACACCTTCAAATTCCATATCAGCCAGCACATATATCAATGGATACTCGATGTCATTTGCAAGACTGTGGCCTTCTACCTCTTTTAATTTAGGTTCAAAAACCGACCGCAGCTGTAAGGTAATATCGGCATCCTCGGCGGCGTATTCCTTTATCTTCTCAAACTCTACATCGCGCATGCTGCCCTGGTTCTTTCCTTTGGCACCGATCAAAGTGGTAATAGATACCGGACTATAACCGAGGTAGTTTTCAGACAGCACATCCATATTATGCCGCGTATCCGGATCGATAATGTAATGCGCCAGCATGGTGTCAAATAACTCACCTTTTATTTCAAGGCCATACCATTTTAATACAAGCACATCATATTTTATATTCTGCCCGATTTTGGCGATCGAAGCATCTTCCAACACAGGTTTAAATTCATCGACTATTGCCTTCGCTTCATTCTGATCGGCAGGAACAGGTATATACCAGGCTTCGCCGTGCTTTATGGCAAATGATAGTCCTACCAGTTCGCAATCATTGGCATCAGTGCCGGTAGTTTCGGTATCAAAGCAGATGCTTTTTTGCTGTTTCAGCGTATTGATCAGTTCAGCACGTTTTTCGGCAGTATCCACCAGGTAATATTCATGAGGCGTATTGCTGATGTTTTTACCCGGAACAACGGAAGGCTCATCTATATCGGTGATCTCCACCTGCATAGTTACCGGCCGTGCATCCGGTACCGGGTCTCCAAAAAGGTCGGTCTGTATACTGACAGCTTTCATTTCAGTAATGCTGAAATCTTCACCAAATACGCGTTTGCCTAATGTTCTGAATTCCAGTTCGGCAAATAAAGGTTCTAACAAGTCTTTGCTTGGTGCACATATTTCAAGTCCGGCTTCATCCAATTCTACAGGTGAATTCAGGTTGATGGTAGCCAGTCTCTTAGAAAGTAATCCCTGTTCAGCAAATTGCTCTACGTTTTCGCGTTGCTTGCCTTTTAGTTCATGACTGTTCGCAATGATATTTTCAACAGAACCATATTGTTTGATAAGCAGCTTGGCGGTTTTCTCACCTATGCCCGGTATACCCGGAATATTATCAACTGCATCTCCCCACAAACCCAGGATGTCTATCACCTGTTCTACGCGTTCCACTTCCCATTTTGCCAGCACTTCTTTCACGCCCATTATTTCCATCTCGTTGCCGAGACGCGCAGGTTTATAAATTTTGATCTTTTCAGAAACCAACTGTGCAAAATCCTTATCCGGCGTCATGCAATAAACATCATAGCCTTTAACTTCTGCTTTTTTGGCAAGGGTGCCGATGATGTCATCAGCCTCATAACCGTCGGAAGTAATTACCGGGATATTGAAGCCTAAAATGATCTTATATATATAAGGAATAGCGGCAGCAAGGTCTTCAGGCATGGCTTCGCGCTGTGCTTTGTACTGCTCAAACTCTGTATGGCGTTCGGTAGGGGCTTCGGTATCAAACACTACGGCCATATGTGTGGGTTTCTCTTTCCTCAGCACCTCCAGCAGGGTATTGGTGAAACCCAGCATCGCCGAGGTATTCAAGCCGCCTGATGTAAAACGCGGAGTTTTACTTAATGCAAAATGCGCCCGATAAATAAGGGCCATGCCATCCAGAAGAAAGAGTCTTTTCATATTTATGATGATTGCACTGATATTTTTTGATTCACCGACAATATCAGCTTTAAAAGTTTATAAAAATAAAAGTAGGCAAAATTAAGGCTTCTATACTCATTTTGTCTTATCGGCCTAATTATTATCATGAAGATTTTTTAATGCTTATTGTTATAATTAAACTATTAGTTTACTTTCGTGTCGAAATCCAAAATCTTGTCTTTTGTGAAAACCATCTTCTTTATAATTCCAATTGTTGCCATTGCAGCATTCTCTTGTAAAAAATCAGACAATCCGACTGTAAAAACATCCGCTGTTAAAATAGATACTGGTGTTTCAATAAGCCAAACACATATCAAAACGACTATATCTGCCGCCGACGGTAGTCCGGATTATAGTTTATTGGGCTTTGGTTACGATGTGAATGGTGCATACGCTGATAGCAGCTCCGTGCGGGCAAAAGTGATCGATGCAGATGCTTTCCTTCATGATAATCCGGACCGGTTTGGTTTGTCACATTCAACCATGGGATCTGATCCGATCGTGTATGCTAATGACGCAGAAGATTTCTCATCGAGCCTATCATCCGGGCTGACCGAGACAACCGGGCTAAAGGTTTTCAAAGGCTCTATTACCGATTATTTCACTAACGCCGATGCACTTTCTGGAAAGTATTTTTACAGCAGCCTTTCCATCACCATTGTCATGAAAAGGCTCGCCATGGATGTTAATCCTGATTTGGTAAAAAATTATCTTACGGCTGCCTTTAAACAGGATGTCGCAACGTTAAGCGCCGAAGCGCTGGTAAATAAATACGGCACTCACGTATTAACTTCAATGCAATTTGGCGGCACTATGCATGCCTTGTATCGTGCCGAAACCAGTTTGACCGACCGTCGTAAACCCGCAATTGAGGGTTTACGATTTGCTGTAAAAAGAATTTTTGGTTTTTCAACCGGCGAATTAGATCCTGTAGACAGTACGGTATTAGCATCCGTTCATTCGCCTGCAATTGCTTACCATGTGGTAGGGGGCGACTTAAACAAATTCCAGGTAGTTAAATATCCAAAATTTACTTTTCTCAGTGCAGTTGATTGGAGCAACACCGTAACCGCCGACAACGCAGCATTCATGGGTTTCGGCAGGGATCCTTTATTTCCGCTCGACCAATTGATCAGCGATCCGGTAAAACAAGCCGCTGTGAAAAGTTACATTGCGACCTTCATTAGCGCAAATTCGGTTAAAGTGACCAACTAGTACACATCGGAAAAATCTCTCATTACTTAAAACTGCAGTCAGGTAAATGATCGTTTACCATACCGGTGGCTTGCATATGCGCATAACAGATAGTGGTGCCGAAAAATTTAAAGCCACGCTTTTTCATGTCCTTGCTTATCGCATCGGATATCGGTGTGCTTGCAGGGATTATGTTGGTATGATTAACAATAGGCTTACCACTGGGCATAAAGCTGTACAGGTATTTATCAAATGAACCAAACTCCTTTTGTACTTCAATGAACTTTTGAGCATTGGTAATTGCCGACAGTATTTTTAGTCTATTGCGGATAATGCCCGTATCCTGCATCAAGTGCTCTACATCTTTGTCGGTAAATGCCGCTACCTTTTTTACATCAAAATCAGCAAACGCTTTGCGATAGCCCTCCCGACGGCGCAGTATAGTGATCCAGCTTAAACCCGCCTGTGCGGATTCAAGTATCAAAAACTCAAACAGTTTTTTATCGTCGTGAACTTCTTTGCCCCATTCTTCGTCGTGATATTTTAAGTAAAGCTCGTCGGTTCCGGGCCAGGTGCATCGTTTTAATTCGGTTGGCATAATTGGTGTTTTGACAGGTAAATATATGATCTTTATAATTCTATCCGGGGAGTATATTTATGCCGATTCCGGCAGACTGAAATAGAAAGTTGTTCCTGAGCCAATCGTAGTTTCAAACCATACTTTGCCACCTGCATTTTCAATGGAGTTTTTTACGAATGCGAGGCCAAGACCAGTCCCTGAACTTTTGGTAGTAAAGTTCGGCTCAAATATTTTCTCTCGCAGGTTATCGGGGATGCCGTTGCCATTATCCTTTACACTTAGCAGGATGTTTTTGCTGGTGATGAGGTAATTGATCTCTATCAGCCCCTGCCTGTCCTGCGGAATGGCTTCTATCGCATTCTTCAACAGGTTATTAAAACATCTGAGCAACTGGTCCCTGTCGGCATTGATGAAGAATTGATTTTCCGGCGGGTTGAAAACTATCCGCAGATTATCCATCTGCTTAAAAATGGTAACCGCCTGACTTAAGGCTTCAAAAATATCCATGCGCACAATCCGTGTATCCGGCATTTTTGCGAATGCAGAGAACTCTGATGCGATGGATGATAAGCTTTCTATCTGCTCCACAAACGATTTGCTGAAGCGCTCAAACTTCTGGTCGAATTTAGGGTCCTTATCCTTCCATGATTTTTCCAGTAGCTGTAAGCCCAGTTTCAAAGGTGTAAGCGGATTTTTGATCTCATGTGCTACCTGCTTGGCCATCTCGCGCCATGCACTTTCCCTTTCAGACTGGGCGAGCTTTTGCGCGCTTTGCTCAAGGGCGGCAATCATGGTATTATATTCCGTGATGAGCGCTCCGATCTCGTCATTACGCTGCCATTTGATGGGCTCGTTCTTTTGCCCGTAGATTGTCCGGCTCAAGCTATTTTGGATGATGGTTAGCGGATTGGTGATCTGCCGGGCAATAAATACAGCCAGCAAACCGATTGCAATAAAAATTAGCGCGTAAACATTGATCATCGCGTTCAGCAAGGAGCCCGCCCGCTGTTTATAATCGGCCTCGTTAGAGAAATAAGGCAACTGTAAATAACCTAATGTACGCTTTGCATCTTTGATCGGAACATAGGCTGCTTTGTAGTTGAGTTCGCCAATTATTTCATTATGGATGTATTCAGACTTTTGAAGCTTATTAAGAAAGATATACGCTTTGGCATTTATCCGCGGAGCAAGCAGGCCATAATCATACAGTTTGGGTTGGGTCGACATCAACTCTGCGCCGCTGGTGTTAAAAAGGGTAAGATCAGCCGAGTAGGTTTTTGCAAACTCATTGAACCTGAGCTGAAAGCTTTCCATGGAGTTTTTGTTGAATGCCTCAGAAAGAAGGTTGCTGCTTTCAAATGCTTTTGCAATGTGTGATATTTTCTCGCTTATGGTTTGCTCCTGCTGGGCATTATACTGATCGACAATAGACAGATAAGTGATAATACCCACCATAATAAGCGTTACCACTACTGTGAATACTATCGATAACTGGATGCGTGTTTTGTAGAGTATCTTATCGAAGTTTAGCTGTAGCACCCAATGCAGGTAGTTGTCTTTAATGTACATTATCCTGACGCGTGCCCATAGCCACCTGATAGTGATGCAAACAGCTGCAAATACCAGGAATACGATAAAGAAGAATGTGATAGAAGTAATGGTATTGATAAGAATATCGTTCTCCTTACTTACAACAATCAATTTGCGCTGCGACGGCTCATAAATAAGATGACTATATCCTTTTAATACGCCAAACCGTTCTGATTCAGATGCCCTGGTATTAGTAAAAATGTACTCTTTCAGCTTGCCTTTCAGATCGTGGTTTGTGAGGCTGTAAACATAATGCCCGTTCTGGCTGAACAATTTATTGTCCTGGTAAAAGGCGTAGGAATAATCTTTAAAAAGATCATTTGATTTATAGGTGCCATCGATAAGCAACGCCGGGAACGAGTTTTCGCCATGCAGGAATTTCGATTCCAGTTCGACAACAATGGTACCGACGTTGATCTCGCCTTTAAAAATCGGTATCAACGCCAGGTATTTCAATACGCCCAATGTGCCTATATTGCGATAGAAGTGATCAGATTCTTTAAAGAACGAATCAAATTTGATCATGTCTTTAAACATGTCCAGTTCGTAAGCTTTATCTCCTATAGCTCCCCCTCTTTTATCGTATTCGTGGATTTTGAATTCATATTTTCCCAGGTAACCGTCAAAATAGGTGCGTTGTATATGGTCGGCTAACCCGGTGAGGGTATTGTGAACGGTGTCGATAAAATATCGCTGTATAGCAGGGTCGTTAACTATACGCTTATCGATGTCCTTAAACATATTATTGGCTACAGGGTCGTTCGGTGCCTCTAATTGCTTTACCAATTCTTTGCGGGTTTCTTTCTCCTTTATTGCCTGGAAATGGTTGAGCTTAATGGCCGACAATACTGCGCATAGCAAAACAATAATAATCAAGGATGTGGCAGTTATCTTACCTTTGTCAAACCGGTAGCCGTAGCCCCTTAAGACCACCCATATCGCCCAGAAAATATAAAACACACTAAACTCCTGGTCCTGGTATGCAGCCATAATGGTGCAGGCCACCATACTGATCAATAAGATGGCGACCTGGTGCGATACCGGAACTACCAGCCTGCTGCAGATGGTAAGAACGACCTCAGTGAGCAAATAAAATATCAGGAAACTAAAACATAGCATTAATACGCCGAGCATACTAAAGCCCGACAGGTTAAGCACATTGTTGACATCAAAATTGATATTAGAATACCTGACCAGTCCGTAAAACAAGCGTAAAAGCGCAGTTGAACTGATATCGAGCATCAGCACAAAGACAATAACCAGGAAGTAACCAATAAACCTGTTGTACACATTGGTCAATATCTTTTCCTTATGTCGAAAAACGAATGTGGCGAACCAGGTACAGTACAAGATATTGATGCAAAAATCACCCAGTGATGGAAACAAAGGGCTTGAATGATAATATTGGGGGTCAAAAATTTCGGGCTGATGTGAGAAACCCGGCCACCCGTAATGCAGGTTCATGATACGCAACAGGATGATAAAGGAGGCCAGCATCAGGAAGGATAAATAGACATACCCTTTGAGCGCTATATAATTGCAAATACTGTGCACTAACAGGAACAACACAAATGCGCACAATACCCATAATATTACTTCGAAATAAAAGAACTTATGACCAACTTCATTGCCCTTTACTTTGACGGAAAATAACAGGGTATTATCCAGGCTGTGTATATCGTAAATGTTTTTGTCCGTAAAATCGGCAATTTCAATATTGTTATCTTTCAATAAGTTCTTCGCGAAAGTGTTATGCAGGTATTGGTTCTGAACGTGATAGTTGATCTTTACAGGGATAAAGAAGATCGCGTAAAAGTTGCCCTCGCTTTTTTTGATGACATCGTAATACCCATTGGTCCCTTGTACAAATGAGTAGCCATTACGAATATTAGCCGGTCGCACGGGTATCATTTTAACCCCACTCCAGAATGTAAGGTGATTATCTTTATAGGTGAGTACCCAGATGTTCTCGTCCGTAGTAAACTGCTTAATGATCTTCAGGCCTTCCTGCTCGTCATTGCCAAGAGTTTTTAGCCTGTCGAAATTTTGCTTGTCATCAAGAAAGGTTTTTACAATGGTTTCTTTTTTGCGAAGGTTATCTTCGAGTGTTTGCCCTGTTTGATAAAGATTATTTCTTGGGGTGTAGGTTTTCTGGACAATAATTGCCGTAAGTAATAAGCTGGCGAATAGGAGCGCCAGTAACAATCGTATTTTGGCAGATGTCGTCAAGATGGTAAACTGCTAACAAGGTAACGTAAAGATACAATACAAAAAAGAAAGCCATCCTGTTTGGGATGGCTTTTAATATTTAATTTTTTAGTTTATTCCTGCGGTAATGCCGCGCTGCTGGTCGGCATGGCCCTGTCAACCTTCTTTACCAGTCCCTGCAACACATTTCCGGGGCCTACTTCAGTAAATGAGGTAGCACCATCTTCGATCATGTGCATCACGGTTTGTGTCCAACGAACAGGTCCTGTTAGCTGCGCGATCAGGTTATGTTTGATCTTCGCCGGATCGGTATATGGTTTGGCATCAATATTCTGGTAGATCGGGCAAACCGGTTCTTTAATTTCAGTATGAACGATGGCATGTTCTAACTCAACACGTGCTGATTCCATCAAAGGTGAGTGGAAAGCTCCACCTACATTCAGTTTAAGGGCTCGTTTTGCGCCAGCGGCAGTCAGCTTTTCACAAGCTGCATCTACACCGGCAATAGTACCGGAGATAACCAATTGACCCGGACAGTTGTAATTAGCCGGAACTACAATGTCAGTTAACTGGTGGCAGATATCTTCCACTGTAAAATCGTCTAAGCCTAAAATAGCCGCCATAGTTGATGGCTGAATTTCGCAAGCTTTTTGCATGGCGTTGGCACGAGCAGCTACCAGGCGCAATCCGTCTTCAAATGATAATGCTCCGGCAGATACCAATGCAGAAAATTCACCAAGCGAATGACCTGCGGCCATTTCCGGTTTAAAATCGTCACCCAACACTTTGGCCTGGATCACAGAATGTAAAAAGATAGCCGGTTGGGTTACCCTGGTTTGTTTAAGATCCTCGTCGGTACCACTAAACATTATGTCGGTAATGCGGAAACCCAGAATTTCGTTGGCTTTTTCGAATAATGCACGGGCTTCTTCTGACCTTTCATAAAGATCCTTACCCATGCCTACAAACTGGGCGCCCTGGCCCGGGAAAATATATGCTTTCACAGTAGTTAATTAGTGATTAGAGATTAGTTAATTGGTTTTATAGTGACTAGTTAACCGGTTAGCAGTGACCAGTGTTTTAAAATTCCTGGTAACTGATCACCGATAACTGGTTAACCTAATTTCGCCGCTATCAAATTTAAAAACTCTGCGCGGGTTTTTTCTTTTAAAAACTCGCCTGTAAATGCAGAGGTTGTGGTAACCGAATTTTGTTTTTGTACGCCGCGCATGCTCATACATAAATGACGGCATTCAATCACCACTCCTACGCCCAGTGGGTTTAACGTATCCTGGATGCAATCTCTTATCTCGTTGGTTAAACGTTCCTGAACCTGCAAACGACGCGCGAACACATCCACTATGCGTGGTATTTTACTCAGGCCAACTACATGTCCGTTGGGTATATAAGCTACGTGAGCTTTGCCGAAGAAAGGCAGCATATGGTGCTCGCACATAGAATATACTTCAATGTCCTTCACCACCACCATCTGGCTGTATTCTTCTTTGAACATGGCCGATTTAAGGATCTTTTTGGCATCGAGCTCATAACCTTGTGTAAGGTAAAGCATCGCTTTTGCCACCCTTTCAGGTGTTTTTTGCAATCCTTCACGTTCAGGGTTTTCGCCAATTTGCTTTAAGACGCTGTGATAATGTGTACTCAGGCTATCGATCAGTTCAGGGTTATACCTGTCGATCTTTACGTAGCCTTCAATATTATCGTCGTCGTCCTGGATAAGATTCTTTTTGCTCATTTGTCAGGTTTAATCGCCAAAGTATTCGGCTGAATTATTTTCGGTTTCGTACAGCTTTATCGAATGCAGGAATACACCCTTATGGGCTTGGATAGGAGCTTTTAGCTGGTTGAATATTTCGATACAGAGTAACTCTGTTGAAGCCATTTTGCCAGCCATAAAAGGAACATCGAGGTTGATGTTTTTATGGTCAAGCTTTTCTATCACGTACTCGTTGATAATGATCTTGAGTTCCTTCAGGTCGATCAGGTAGCCGGTGGCATGCGTTACTTCGCCCTTAACCGTTACAAACAGGTTGTAGTTGTGACCATGCCAGTGCGGATTGGCGCATTTGCCAAACACCTCTGCATTCTTCTCCTCGCTCCATTCCTCACGGTACATTCTGTGAGCAGCATTAAAGTGCTCCTTCCGTGTCATGTATATCATCATAGTAATAATTGGTGCAAATATACAAAACAAAAACAAGGGCTTTGTTCTATCTTAGCTGTCAAAATAAAGCCATTTATTTATGCGGATATTGGTTGTTTCTGCTACGGAGTTTGAAGTCGGAGATTTGAAGTCGGAAGTCGGAGGTCGGAAGTCGGAAGTTGAATTTTTGATTACTGGAGTAGGAATGGTATCGACGGCATTTGCTTTAGGGCGACATTTAGCGATCAATCAATATGACCTTGTGATCAACTTCGGTATAGCAGGCAGTTTTGACCGCAATATTGCGCTTGGAGAAGTGGTGGAAGTAGTTGAAGATCAATTATCCGAATTAGGTGCTGAAGATGATGAGGCCTTTTTGTCGATTGAAACTTTAGGTTTTGGTGAGAGTGTTTTTAAAACAGATACTCGTTTGTCGTCTTATACCCAGCTGCAATTAAAGCAGGTATCGGCTATTACGGTGAATACCGTTCATGGACACGAATCCAGCATTCAAAAACTAACAGACCGCATCCAACCTCAACTGGAAAGCATGGAAGGCGCGGCCTTTTTCTATGCTTGCAAAGAAGCAGGTGTGCCTTGCCTGCAAATCAGGGCAGTGTCAAATTATGTAGAAAAACGCAACCGCGACGCCTGGCAAATAGGGATTGCTATTAAAAATCTGAATAGTTTTGCAGTAGAGTTGTTGAAAACGTTGTAGAGGTTGTAAGAGTTGTAGTCGTTTGCAACTTTTATAACATTTACAACCACTACAACCTTTATAACTATTACAACTAACACATGAAACTGACTCTCGGCTTCTCTCCCTGCCCTAACGATACCTTTATTTTTGATGCCCTGATCCACCATAAGATCGATACGGAAGGGTTGGAATTTGAAGTGTTTTATGATGATGTGGAAACGCTGAATCAAAAGGCATTCCGTGGTGAACTGGATATAACCAAATTGAGCTACCATGCTTTTGCTTATGTGGTAGACAAGTATGTATTGCTGGATGCGGGAAGTGCTTTGGGCTTTGGTGTTGGTCCGCTTTTGATTTGCAAAGATGATCCTGAGGTACTGCGCTCAAAACTCACAATCGACCACTCACCACTCACCATAGGTATTCCCGGCAAATACACCACAGCCAATTTCTTGTTAGGACTTGCTTTTCCTAATGCCACTAACAAGCAAGAACTTGTTTTTTCTGAAATTGAAGATGCGGTACTAAGTGGTAAGGTCGATGTTGGATTGATCATCCACGAAAATCGCTTTACTTACCAAAATAAAGGCCTGAAAAAGATCATCGACCTGGGCGATTACTGGGAAAAACAAACCGGCTGTGCTATTCCGCTGGGCGGTATTGTAGCCAATCGCAAATTGCCGCTGGATGTTCAGCATAAGATCAACCGGGTGCTGAAAAAGTCTGTAGAGTTTGCGTTTGCCAGTCCAAAATCCGGGTTGGAGTTTATCCGCTCTCACGCACAGGAAATGAGCGAAGAAGTAATGTATAAACATATCGAACTGTACGTGAATAAATATTCTGTCGATTTGGGCGAAGAAGGTAGAAAAGCTATTAATCTGCTCTTCGACACTGCGAAGGAGAAGAATATTATCCCGGAGATAAAAGAGGAGATATTTTTAACAAAATAGCGATGGGTTTTTAAATCCATCGCTATAAAGATACTCCGTGTAGAGACGCGATGCATCGCGTCTCTACGAAGGGACAGGTTAGTACAACAATTTATCATACGGATACCTCGCCGTATGTATTGCCTTCACCCGTTCATATAACATCGCTCTGAATTCGTCCACATTCTCCTTTTTGAGGGCCGAAATAAATATCGCCGGGCTGTTATTCTTCGCCATCCAGCTTTGTTTAAAATCCTCTAAAGTCATCTGATGTGCTTCTTCTCCGGGATGATGGTGCAAAGGTTCGTAAGCGTCGATCTTATTGAAAACGGTGATCATCTGTTTATCGATAGCGCCGAGATCCTTCAAAGTTTCGTTCACGGTTCTGATCTGATCCTCGAAATTCGGATGCGAAACATCCACCACATGAACCAATACATCAGCTTCGCGCACTTCATCCAATGTGGATTTAAAACACTCCACCAAATGGTGAGGTAGCTTGCGGATAAATCCAACCGTATCTGATAAAAGGAATGGTAAGTTCTCAATCACCACTTTACGAACTGTAGTGTCCAACGTAGCGAACAACTTATTCTCCGCAAATACCTCCGATTTGGAGATCATGTTCATGATGGTAGATTTACCAACGTTGGTATATCCCACTAAGGCCACACGCACCAATTGGTTCCTGTTTTTACGCTGCGTTTCGTTTTGACGGTCAATCAGTTTTAGTTTTTCCTTTAAAAGGGAAATCTTATTCAGGATCAAACGGCGGTCGGTCTCTATCTGCGACTCACCCGGCCCGCGCATACCGATACCACCCTTCTGGCGCTCTAAGTGTGTCCATAGGCGTGTCAGTCGTGGTAACAGATATTGCAATTGCGCAAGTTCGACCTGTGCTTTGGCCTGTGCTGTTTGGGCGCGATTTGCAAATATGTCCAGTATAAGGTTACTGCGGTCGAGTATCTTAACCTGTAGCTCATTTTCAATATTACGTAATTGCGAAGGCGAAAGCTCATCGTCAAAAACCACGATATCGATCTCCTCAGCTTTTACATATTCTTTTATTTCTTCCAGCTTACCTGTACCTACAAAGGTGGCCCGTTCGGGGCGCAGCATTTTTTGGGTGAAGGTTTTTACTGTAAGGCCGCCTGCGGTCTCTACTAAAAACTCCAGTTCCTCCAGGTATTCTTTTTCTTGTGCTTCGGTTTCGTTGGGTGTAATAATACCCACCAGCACTACTTTTTCCTGCTTCACAGCAGTATCATAAAATTTTTGTCTCATTCAAATGATGATTTATCAATCCATATGCCAAGTTAACCATAATGCGTCAATGCGGTTAAAATGACAGTAAACTAAATTATTTTCTCTAACTTTATATTATGAACAACGAACAGCAGAAACTGCTTGAACGTGTTACTCTTGTACCCGACTTACTGGGTGGTAAACCTACCATCAGAGGGCAACGCTTTTTAGTTAGTGATGTGCTCGAACTATTATCTACAGGAATGCCCGAAGAAGAAATCCTGGAACAACATCCCATTTTGCAAAAGGAAGACATACAAGCTGCCCTTTTGTATGCGTCACTAAAAATGAAAAACACTATAGTGATACATGCAGCCTGAAAATTGGGAGATTTGGCTTGATACTCGAATATCACCAATCATAGCAAAATGGATGTCTGAGCATACCGGCTTTATTGTAAAATCATCGTACAGTTTAAATCTAAATAATCTTACCGATACGGTTATTTATAACAAGGCCAAATCACAAGGTAATATCATCCTTGTTTCTAAAGACGCAGATTTTCCAGAATTAATTAGTCGACTGGGTTCACCGCCTAAGTTGATCGTTGTCAAAAAAGGTAATTGTACCAATCGGTTGCTTTGGGAGTTTCTAAAACCCAATATTTCAAAAGCAATAAAACTACTAATCACATCAGATGCAGATATTGTTGAATTAGAATAATTAACAGTTATAGTTCCTTCACAAACTCCCTCATCGCCGCTCCCGGATCTTCCTGCTTCATAAAGTTTTCGCCGATGAGGAAACCATTAAAGCCTGCTTTTTTCAATTCCTTTATCGTTTCCGGATTGCTGATAGCACTTTCGGATATCTTCATAAATTCAACCGGGATATGCTCCGCCAACTGGTATGAAGTATCTACCGATACCGTAAAATCAGCCAGGTTACGGTTGTTTACACCGATGGCGTCCAGGTTGGGGTTGATGCTGCGCTGCAATTCTTCAAGATTATGCACTTCGAGCAAAACATTCAGTCCTAAACTTTTTGCCCGTTTTGCTAAAAGGTCAATTTGTTCAGGTGTTAATATTGCGGCGATCAGCAAAATAATATCAGCTCCCAATGCTTTTGCCTCAAATACCTGGTACTCATCGATCATAAAATCCTTGCGAAGGATGGGGATGTTATTCGCCCTCCGTGCCTGCGCCAAGTCGGTTTTGCGACCCATAAAAAATTTACGGTCGGTTAAAACTGACAGAGCCGAAGCACCCGCCTCAGCATAAGCGGCGGTTACCTGCTTTACAGTCACCTTATCGTTGATCACCCCTTTTGAGGGTGATTTACGCTTAAACTCGGCAATAATGCCGGTACGGTTGGCATCCAGCAAAAATTCCTTAAACGAAAGAGGCTGCCTGTTAAAAAACTCACCCGACTCCAGCATTTTTATAGAGGTAAATTTCTTCGCTTTCTCTACTTCCTTCTTTTTATGCGCAACAATTTTATCAAGAATAGTCATAAATCTCCGGCAACATCAACGGTTGCTTTTTTTGCAAGTATAAAAAATATCAGCCTAAATCACTTCAGCCATTTGCGGCGCTAACCAGTTCTGCATCATCTGCCTGCCGTATTCCGTCAATACCGATTCCGGGTGAAACTGCACACCGCGCACATCATATTGCTTGTGTCGCAAAGCCATAATGCTGTTGTCCTGCTCGTCGATAGCGGTTATAGTCAGCACATCAGGTAAGCCTTTATGGTCCACCACCCAGGAGTGATAACGTCCTACCTTAAAGCTTTCCGGTAATCCGATAAACAGTTTTTCATCTGCATCAGTCACCTTTATCGGCGTTGCTATGCCGTGCATCGGGCGACTCAGGTTGTAAAGTTGTCCGCCAAATGCTTCAGCAATGGCCTGTTGACCCAAACACACACCAAAAATGCTCTTGGTTGGCGCATACCTGGCTATCACATCCAGAAGCAGTCCTGCCTCAGACGGTATCCCCGGCCCCGGCGACAGGATAATGTGACTGAACTCGTCCACATCATCCAGGTTAAATTTATCGTTCCTCCACACCTCGCATTGCAAACCTATTTCATTTACCAAATGCACCAGGTTATAGGTGAATGAATCGTAATTGTCTATTATTAAAATCTTGCTCATGATACACACCTCCAAAGGAGTCCTTCGGACCCTGCCCCTCTCAAGAGGGGAACTTTTATAGTTTGTTATTAACCTAATCTCTAATTAACTAATCTCCAATCTCTCACTCACAGTTCCTCCGCTAATTCGATAGCTTTTCTCAGTGCTGCTATTTTATTATCTACTTCTTTTAATTCACTTTCAGGATTGGAATCAGCAACGATACCTGCTCCCGCCTGGTAATGCAGTGTATTATTTTTACTCAGAAACGATCGGATCATAATAGCATGGTTAAAGTCGCCATTAAAGCCCAGGAAACCGATGGCCCCGCTGTAAAAACTGCGCTTGCTTTTTTCATTTTCGTCGATGATCTCCATCGCCCTGAATTTTGGCGCCCCGCTCAACGTCCCGGCAGGGAAAGTATCCGCTACAATTTTGAATGACGATACGCCCGGCCGAAGTTTCCCGCTCACGTGCGATACCAAATGTATTAAGTGCGAATAATATTGAACCTCCTTAAACGCTTTCACTTCCACCTGCTCGCAATGGCGACTCAAATCATTGCGTGCCAAATCTACCAGCATCACGTGCTCTGCTGACTCTTTCGGGTCGTTTTCTAAAGCACGGGCTATTTCGGCATCTTTTACATCATCCCCGCTGCGTTTAAATGTCCCGGCTATTGGGAATATGTTTGCGATATTGTCTTTTATAGTGATCTGTGCTTCCGGCGAAGAACCGAATATGCGAAAATCACCATAATCAAAGTAGAACAGGTAAGGCGAAGGGTTGATCGACCGTAATGCCCGGTACACATTAAACTCATCCCCCTGGAACGCCCTTGAGAATGGTCTCGACGGAACAATCTGGAACACATCGCCACGGTAAATGTGTTGTTTCATCTTCTCCACTATCGCCATAAATTCTTCACCTGTGAGTGTCGACTTCTCATCACCATTGCTCTGGAAATGATATTCTGGGAAGTTTTTGTTTTTGATCAGGTATTCCAGTTTCTCCAGTCCACCGTTGGCAGGTATGCCTTCAGGTTGGTTCTGGAAGATGTACAGCTCATTTTTAAAATGATCGATAGCGATAATGTAGCGGTAAATATGGTACTGCATCACCGGGATTTTGCGCGTATCGTCGGTACTTTGCTTTAGCTTGATGGTTTCGTAATGCTCAACAGCCTCGTGGGTAAAGTAGCCCCAGATACCGTTCGAGATGATCTTGCTGTTATTCTCTGTCGTTTCAAAGCTCGCCACAAATTGGGCGATCTCCTCTACCAGATCAAAGGTCCCCGGCTCGCTTACCACGGTGTTTCCATCCGGGTAGCTTTTCTTTAGTCTACCGTCGCTCAGTACCAATCCGCTGATAGGTTCGCAGCAAACATAGCTCATACTGTTCTCGCGGCTGTGGTAGTCCGAGCTTTCCAGCAACAGGGCATTCGGGTACACATCGCGCAGGCGCAGGTAAATGCTCACCGGCGTGGTGGTATCGGCTAGTAGTTTTTTAGAAGTAGTGGTTATTTTATATCGTTTCATTTCCGTAATTCAAAAAGTATTAAAATACAAAGCCCGGCGTTGGTTGGCGCCGGGCTTATATTAGGTTTACAATTGATTAGTAAGTCTTACCAAAAATATATCCGGACGCCATTTTCATGGTGCCACCAGCTAGTATTTTTGTTAGTTTTAATCATCGCGGTCACAAATTTATAAAGAATATTGAATTAGCAAATTTTTCAGGAAAATATTTTTCGCTTTTCTTAAAAAATTATGATTATGACATTCCAAGCAGTCCTCTTTTGCTGAAAATTATGATTATTGCAATAACAATCAGCGCCAAAGTGTAGAATATAGCGATGCTTTTATGCTTTGCATCAGATGTTGCACCACGTTTTGAACGGGCGTGACCGATGGTGATCAGTGCAATAGCGATCAGCATCCCAACAAGGTGCTCCATTGTCCAGTAACGGGTGGTGGCATCCTTCATGGTATCAGGACCGAACTTTACAAACGGGCTCACAAAATACAACACGATACCAATAAGCAATTGCGTATGCGCCGATATCATGGTAAACAGGTTAAGCTTGCGGTTACCTTCGCTATATGCTTTGTGACCCAGCCAGTCGGCCCAGGCGCTGATGATGGCTACCAAAAGCAGTAAAAGCACGATATACCTGAAACCAGAGTGCAGGTGCAGAAAAAAGCTGTATAAAGTCATGAGTTGAAATGTGTTTAATGCGTAAATGGATGCAGCAAATATAGCTTTTTGTCTGAATCACTGATTTATGTGATTATTGGATTTCACTGATAAAATCTGGGCCGTCAAGAAGTCACTCGAAGCATGGTGGACAATGGCCTCTACGCGCCGCACTTCGACTGGGCTCAGTGTGACACCCATTTTTGACTAATAGGAAAATTATCTCCCAAATGCCCAAAGCAGGAACTTAGGCATAGCTTCGGCCCAGGTCTCCACGTTGTGTGCACCACCAACCATTTCCAGGTATTGAATATCCGTCGGACGATTGTACCCTTTATTTTCCAGTTCTTTTATCAAGTCGATAGTATCATCAATGGAATCGATTATTCCATTTTTGTTCCTGTCTGCGATTTCATCTTTGGTACCGGTTTGCAGCCAGATTTTCAGGTCGGGCTTGCTCGCTGTATTACGGATGACACCGTGCATAATGCGGTCGTTGTCACTATAGCCTTTGCCTAATTCCTTGCTTCTCCACCAGAATGATCCGGAGAATATGCCTACCTTGTTAAAGACTTCCGGATAGTGCCAAGTGATATCCATTGCGGATAATCCACCTAAAGAAAATCCAGCAAAAGCGGTGATATCAAAATTAGTGATGCCTGTTTCCTTTTTAATGGCAGGCAATAATTCAGTCACAATAAATTTAGTGTAGGCCGCTGCTTTTGATCCGCGCTGTTTAAAATCAGGTATTCCGGCAGTGCCATATTCCTGCAAACGCTCGTCGCCAGCATGAATAGCCGCAACCAGCACAGGCTTCAGGGCACCGTAATTATATAAATTTTCGAGGCTTTCTTTTATCTTCAGGTTATCTGCTTCCTGCCCGTCATTTAGCAATAGGAGGTTAACTGGCTCAGTTATTTCATCTTCTTCGGGAAGCAGCAATGTTATGGTAACCCCTCTTTTCAGAGCGTCAGAATCTAGGGTTATTTTGGTCTCTGTCAGGGTCATTTCGTTATCAATCCAACTCAAATACATCTCTATCAAAATATTACAAGGTGGCAAAAATAGGTTTTATCACTTTATTAAATCGCATCTACGGAATAATTTGACAGAATGTTGTCTTTTTAAATCAAAGCAATTAACTTACACATACTAAAGCAGCTACACTTTGACAGAACAATATCACAAATGGTATTCGCACAACCTGGGGCTTGATGTGGAGATGCTGATCTTCGGCACACACGGGTACCCGGTTATCCTTTTCCCGACATCGCAGGGCAGATATTTTCAAAATAAAGACGAAGGACTGATAGAATCAGTTAGATGGTTTGTGGAGGAAGGACTGGTAAAAATTTACTGCCCGGATAGTTTCGATTGGCTCACCTGGTATAATAAAGGCGTTCATCCGGCGGAACGAGCCAGGAACTACAATTATTATGACAAAATGCTTAACGAAGAGCTGGCTCCCTGGGCCATGCACGAAACCGGGGTTGGTAAAGTCGCCACGGCAGGCTGCAGTTTCGGCGGTTACCATGCAGCCAACTTCGCGCTGAAGCATCCGGATAAGGTTGGCCATCTATTCAGCATGAGCGGTGCATTTGATGTGAAACAGTTTATGGATGGTTATTATGACGATGACGTGTTTTATAATAATCCTCCGGACTACCTACCAGGCAGCAACCAGCCGGATTTATGGAATATGAACATCATCCTCGGTACAGCCGAACATGATATTTGCAGAGCAGATAACGACCAGCTGTCAAACATTTTACGGCAAAAAAATATTAATCATTGGCTGGATATCCGCGGCATAGGCAGCCACGACTGGCCCATGTGGCGGGCGATGTTCCCGCATTATTTGAGCACTATCTGATAGATTTGACATATGAGATTTGAGACGTGCCTTTAGAGTTTAGAAATTAGGATTTAGGATTTTAAAAACATACACCATATGAAAAAAATAGGCATTCTTTTCGGTCAGGAAAATTCATTCCCCCATGCTTTTGTTGAACGGATCAACCAGAAGGCAGAAAAAAATATATCGGCAGAGTTTGTGCGCATCGATAAGGTGCTACAGGCTGAGCCATTGAATTATGCGGTGATCGTCGACCGTATATCGCAGGACGTTCCCTTTTACCGCGCGGCTCTTAAAAATGCTGCTATCTGCGGAACAGCGGTTATCAACAACCCATTCTGGTGGAGTGCTGATGAGAAGTTTTTCAATAATGCATTGGCGGTAAAGATCGGCGTACCGGTGCCGAAGACTGTTATCCTGCCATCCAAAGAATTACCTAACGATACAACCGATCAATCCTTCCGCAACCTCGCTTACCCGCTGGATTGGGAAGGTATATTTAATTATGTTGGCTTTCCGGCTTATATGAAACCGTTCGACGGTGGCGGCTGGAAGGAAGTTTACCAGATCACCAGCCTGGATGACCTGTGGCCAAAATATGATCAGACCAAACAGTATGTGATGATGCTACAGGAAGAGATCATTTTTGAGGATTACTTCCGCTGTTATTGCATTGGCGGCAAACATGTGCGTATTATGCAATACGAACCACGTAACCCGCATCATCTGCGTTATGAGCATGGCAAAGCGCCTGCCGAAAAGAAACTATTGGACCAGGTAAAAGAATATGTCATCAAGCTGAATAAATATCTTGGTTATGATTTCAATACCGTTGAGTTTGCCATACGAAACGGCGTGCCTTATGCCATCGATTTCTGTAACCCGGCTCCGGATGCCGAAGTAACCAGTGTCGGCCAGGAGAACTTCGACTGGGTGGTTGAAACCGCAGCAGATTATGCCATCGAGCGCGCCAAAAAGCAAAAAGACGGCATGGATAATTTAACATGGGGCGAGTATGTGAAAACCTCAGCCGCTAAAGAGGATCTTTTATCCTCAGAAAAGAAAATTGAGAAGAAAGCAGGCAAAAAAGAGGCTGAAACTGGTAAAATAGATCATGCTATTTCTGCTGAAGGCACGATAAAAACAGTTGCGGCTAAAAAGTCGGCGGCTAAACCAAAGGCATCGGCTAAAAAATAATACTTCATCCATTATAGCGATGGGTTTCAAACCCATCGCTATAATGGATAACTAAACCAATAACCAATTATGAACGAGTTTACCTTAGGTGTTGAAGAAGAATTTATGGTGATAGACCCTGTAAGCAGGGAATTAAAATCGCACGAGCAAAAAATAGTTGACGGTGCCCAAAAGATACACGAAGACCAGGTGAAGGCCGAAATGCACCAGGCTGTGGTAGAAGTGGGCACCCACATTTGCCGCAACACCTCCGAAGCACGAAAGGAAGTAGGTAAACTGCGCGGAACAGTGGCACAACTAGCCGGTGAGCTTGGTTTGCGTATTGGCGCAGCAGGCACACACCCCTTCTCGCACTGGCAGCACCAGCTAATAACCGACCATCCCCGTTATTTTGAGATCGTAGATGAAATGCAGGAAGCTGCCCGTTCAAATTTGATCTTCGGCCTGCATGTGCATGTGGGTATCCAATCACGCAATTTGGCTATACATATTGCCAACCAGGTACGCTACTTTTTGCCGCACGTTTATGCATTGTCGACTAATTCGCCATTTTGGGAAGGACGCAATACAGGGTTTAAGTCATTCCGTACTAAAGTATTCGATAAATTTCCACGTACAGGCATTCCGGATTATTTCAGTAGCATAGAGGAATATGACCGCTACATCAAACTACTCGTGAAAACCAACTGCATCGACAACGCCAAAAAGATTTGGTGGGATATCCGCGTGCATCCCTTCTTTGAAACCATCGAGTTCCGCATTTGCGATTGCCCGATGCTGGTTGATGAGACCATGGCGTTCACAGCCCTGTTCCAGGCGTTATGTGCCAAATTATACAAGCTCCGCCAACAAAACATGTCGTTTATTACGTATAACCGTGCGTTGATCAACGAGAATAAATGGCGTGCTGCACGCTATGGTATCGACGGTAAAATGATCGACTTTGGTAAGGAACTCGAGGTAAATACACGTGCCCTGGTATTGGAGTTGCTGGATTTTGTAGATGACGTAGTAGACGAATTAGGCTGCCGCGAAGACCTGCAATATGTTCACAAAATACTGGAGCACGGTACCGGCGCTGATCGTCAACTGGCAGTTTACCAACAAAATAATAACTTTGCAGACGTGGTGGACTATATTACATCACAAACTCTAAAAGGAATTTGAAGAATAGATATGAGACGTGAGATATGAGATTTGAGACAAAAAGCACCGTGCTAAGTCTCAAATCTCATATCTCAAATCTCACATCTCAGCATAAAAGGATGAATGAAATAAAAGTAGCCATACTAGATCTGTACGATGGGATACCTAATGAGGGTATGCGTGGGTTCCAGGATATTTTAAAACGTTATAGAACAAAAAATCAGCTTAACCTGAGCTACGAGATATTTGACGTACGCGGCAAATGTGAAGCACCGGATTATAAGGATTTTGATATTTACATTTCCAGCGGCGGTCCGGGTGATCCATTGATCACCGAAGGTACGCCATGGGAAAAGGCATATTTCAACCTGATAGATAAGCTGGAAGATCATAACCTGTCGAACAATCCGCAAAAGAAGCATGTATTTTTTGTATGCCATTCTTTTCAGTTGATGTGCCGCAAATATCAGTTGGGCGAGATCAATACCCGTCGCTCGCCATCTTTTGGCGTATTGCCTGTTCATCAAACCCAGGCAGGGCTAAGCGATTCGGTTTTTGACGGACTGACAGATCCTTTTTATGCCGTTGATTCACGCAGCTGGCAGGTGATCCATCCAAATGAAAAACGATTTGTCGACCTGGGCATGCAATTGCTGGCGATTGAGAAAGAACGACCTTATGTTGATCTGCCACGTGCGATGATGGCTATCCGTTTTAGCGATTACTTTATCTCTACACAGTTTCACCCCGAGGCAGATGCGATAGGAATGCAGGCCCATCTGTTAAAAGAGGAAAAGAAGAACGAGGTGATTAGTGAGCACGGGCAAGATAAATACAACGAGATGCTCGAACGTTTGGAAGACCCGGACAAAATAATGCATACGCAAAACACCATTATTCCAAACTTTTTGGATCAGGCAGTTTTGAGTTTACAGGAAGCGTAACAATTATTGTCATTGCGAGGAACGAAGCAATCTCTATACTATACAGATCATGGAGAATTAATTTGTTAGAGAACGTTCAGCAAAAAAATCTTGCTCCGTTGAATGTCCCGTGCAGAGATTGCTTCGTTCCTCGCAATGACGTGTAGGTTTTAGATTTAATTTCCCCCAATATGGATCCATCAGCCAGGAAAGCATTCAACGACAACTTTACGCCATTAAAGTACGAGCGCTTTTTAACCGCGCTAAATGATGGTCTGAAAGACAAAGTACCATTCCGGGTGGCGGAGACCCCTATTTTCCTGACGGATGATTTCCGTGACAAATTATTAGTCGCTGGTGAAGATATCATCAATGTTATCCTTCAGCCTGATTTTAAAGAACTGACAGAAAGGGCCATCCCCGAAAAATGGCGGGTAGCTCATGAAAACGGTCATCCGCATTTTATAGCGCTTGATTTTGGGGTTTGTAAGGATGAGAACGGACAAATCGTTCCAAAGCTGATCGAGTTGCAGGGTTTCCCATCACTTTATGGTTTCCAGGTTCACGTTGGGGATCATTATCGCGAGGAGTTCGATATCCCAGATAACTGGACTATACATTTCAATGGCCTGGAGCAGGAAGAATACCTTGATCTGCTTAAACAAACAGTAGTCGGTCCGCACAAGCCTGAAGAAGTTGTTCTGATGGATGTGAACGCACCAGAACAAAAAACAGCAGTCGATTTTTATCTCACCCAAAACTATATCGGTACGCCAGTAATATCATTAAGCGACCTGATCGAAAAAGATGGCAAGTTATTTTATGAAGCCAATGGCGAGTTGAAACCCATCAAAAGAATCTACAACCGCCTGATATTTGACGAGATAGAAAGCGATCCGGATATTTTCGATAAAGTGGTGGATATTCGTAAGCCTTTGGACGTGGAATGGATTACGCATCCCAACTGGTTTTATCGCATCAGTAAATTCACTATGCCTTTCCTGAAAGGGGATTATGTGCCGAAAACACAATTCCTGAACGAGGTAAAAGAAATTCCTGCCGATCTGGAGAATTATGTATTGAAGCCGCTATTCTCTTTCGCCGGTCAGGGTGTCATAATAGATGTGACTAAAGCAGACATCGACCAAATAAAAGACCTTGAAAACTGGATATTACAACAAAAAGTAAATTATGAACCTGCTTTACAAGCTCCTGATGGCGGTGTAAAGATCGAAATACGCCTGCTTTATTTGTGGCCAAACGGAGCTGATAAGCCTACACTTGCTATTAACCTTGGTCGCCTGAGCAAAGGAAAAATGATCGGCGTACGCTATAATAAGGACTTTGATTGGGTGGGCGGCACCATTGCCTTCATGCGAAAGTAAAACCTTATACTTTTACGCTTGTATAATCGTATATAGATTGTGAAAATGTATTAAATTTGTGACGTGAATATTCAGTTGATCATAGTTATACTACTGTTTGCTGCAGCCATTTTTTATGTTTGCCGTATGGTTTATAAAAGCCTTACTGCAAAAAAAGGTTGCGGAACAAACTGTAAGTGCGGTGTCGATTTTTCAAAAATTGAAGTACCTAAAGCAGATAAATAAGCTTTATCACAATACCAGTTATATAGTTGAAGATATATAGATCTTAATGGCCGAAAAGCAAGTTTTTCAAGCTGATACCCCCGGCAGGTGGACACGTTTTAAATGGCTTAGCCGGTTCCTGCTTATTGTACTTGCTGCTGCTGTCGTGGCCGCGGCAGTTACTGTTACATCCAAACAGTACCCCATTCTACCCAATCTTAACCCGGCACCCAAAAAACTGACCAAAGAGGAACTAGAGTTATTAAAGAAATCTACCAAGTTTAAAAGCTTTAAGATCGATACAGAAAAGATCGGCGCTTTAAGGCGAAATCTGAAGAAACATCAGCTTAAGCATCCGAATAACAAAGATCGCATCAACGCTGCATTTTACCGTGCATGGGAGCCACAGGCCTATACTTCGTTGGTTGATCATATCGGCCGATTGGACATGGTAGTAACTGAAGGCTTTACCATCACACCTGGAAAAGACACTATCACTGCTAAGATTGATACCGGTCTAACCAATCTGAACAGGAAATATAAGAAACCGATCCTGGTATCTATTTCTAATTATATCAACTATAATGCTACATCAGGTGGCTTTGATAGTAAGGATGTATACAGGATCATCAAAAACAAAGCGCTTCGCACTACTTTCATTAATAGCGTTGCTAAGCAACTGGCCAAATACCATTTCCAGGGGATCAACCTGGAGCTGGATAATATCAAAGACCGGAACGACAAAAATTTCATCCAGTTTCAAAAAGAGATGTATGAGATACTCCATCCGCAAGGCTATATCATAACTACCAATGCCTGGCCAGAGGATGAGCAATACGACTTGGTTAAACTGGCAAGTTTTAATGACTATCTATTCATCATGGCAATTGATGAACATACAGAAGACAGCAATGCCGGAGATCTTTCCAACCAACGCTGGGCCGAAGAAATACTGGATAACGTTTGTGCCAAAATCCCAAGCGAAAAGGTCATTTTCACCGTACAGGCCGGTGGTTATGACTGGCCCGAAAGCAGCACGGGGAAGCCGGTCACCTATCAGCAGGCTATCTCTTTTGCACAGGAGAATAAGAGCAAGATCACTTTTGATCCTTCCTCAGCAAACTTGCACTACACCTACTTCGATCTTGATAGTTTGGAGCATACTGTTTACTTTACAGATGCTGCCACCAACTTCAATGTGATCCGTAAAGCTGACGACTGGGCAACAGGAGGTGTAGCGTTATGGCGCCTGGGATATGAAGACCCGCGCTTGTGGGCATTTTTCCAGAAAAACCTGTCAATCGATTCCTTAAAGAAGACTGGTATCGATATGAGAAGACTTCAAACCGTTGGTTTGAATAACAGGATTGACTATGCCGGTGAAGGTGAAGTTTTGGACCTGGTAACCACACCAGATACCGGGCATATCAACGTATCGATGGATACAGTTAACTACGCCATCACCAACCAGCATTATATTAAACTGCCTACCAAATACGTGATCAGGAGGTATGGTTATGCACCAGGCAAGATCGTATTGACTTTTGATGACGGTCCCGACCCGGATTACACGCCACGTATACTTGATATTTTAAAAAGAGAGCATGTGCCTGCAGCCTTCTTCGTGGTGGGCTCAATGGCCGAAAAGAATATACCGATACTCAGACGCGAGTTTGAGGAAGGTTACGAAATAGGTAACCACACCTTCTTCCACCCGGATATATCTGCAATCAGTATTCAAAGGGTAAACCTGGAACTGAATGCTACGCGTAAACTTATAGAGTCTGTTACAGGACGCAGTACCATATTATTCCGTCCGCCTTTCAATGCGGATGCTGAGCCGCAGACCCTGGCGGAAGTTATACCGGTAGCCGAAAGCCGCCGTCAAAGCTATATCACCATTGGCGAATCTATTGACCCGTGGGATTGGCAACCGGGGGTTACTGCCGATAGCATCATCGCCCGTACCATAAAGCAAAAGGATGCTGGTACCATGTTGTTACTGCATGATGCAGGTGGTGATACCCGTGAAGAAACCGTGAAGGCATTGCCTGAGATCATCCATTTCTTCAAGAGCCGGGGCTACAAGTTTACAACCATTGCCGATGTTTTGCATAAAGACAAGGCCGACCTGATGCCCCCAATAAAGGACGACGCCAACAGCGGCATTATGGGCACTTTTTATGACATCTTTATCCAGGGGATATTTTTTGGCAACTGGTTTTTTCTTTACCTTTTTCTCACCGCCATTTTCCTGGCAATGGGCCGTATCCTGCTGATCGGCATATTAGCGGTCCGTCAGTATTACGATGATAAAAAAGAAAAGGCTGCGCAAACTGTAGCTACGGACCTGCCGCCGGTAAGCATTATTGTTCCGGCATACAACGAGGAGGTTACTGCTATTAAAACCATCCAGAGTTTGCTAACGCTGGAATATCCGAATTTCGAGATCATATTTGTTGACGACGGATCGAAGGATAAAACCTACGAGATTGTTAACGACGCCTACGGCAACCACCCTATGGTAAAAGTATTTACCAAGCCTAACGGTGGTAAAGCTTCTGCGTTAAACTTCGGTATCGGTCACTCACAAACTGATTATGCTATTTGTATTGATGCCGATACGCAGTTAAAAAATGATGCCATCTATCACCTGATGACCTACTTTACCGATGAAGAGATTGGCGCAGTAGCGGGTACGGTAAAAGTTGGTAACGAAAATAATATCATCACGCGTTGGCAGTCTATTGAATATATCACCGCTCAGAATATGGATCGCCGTGCCTTTGATTTGATCAACAGCATTACGGTAGTTCCGGGTGCAATAGGTGCGTTTCGCAAGATAGCAATTAAAAAAGCGGGGGGCTTCACTTCGGATACTTTAGCCGAAGACTGCGATCTGACCATGCGCATCCTCAAGCAAGGTTATATCATTAAAAACTGCGCGGAAGCTATTGCTTATACTGAAGCCCCTGAAACATTGGGAGCCTTATTAAAACAGCGTTTTCGCTGGAGTTTTGGTGTGATCCAAAGCTTCTGGAAAAATAGGGATGCCCTGTTTAACAAGAAATATAAATTCTTTGGTATGGTGGGTATGCCTAATATCCTGATCTTCCAGATCATATTACCACTGTTCTCTCCGTTGGCTGATTTGATGATGATCATCGGTCTGCTTGGTGATAAACCCGGGAAGATATTGACCTACTATGTTGCGTTCGTATTAGTCGACTTCCTGGTGGCTATCATTGCTTTCCGTATGGAGCGTGAAGATTACAAGAAGCTGGTGTACATTATTCCGCAACGCTTTATATGGCGGCAGCTGATGTATTACATATTGTTTAAATCAATACGTAAAGCATTAAAAGGCGAACTAAGCGGCTGGGGTGTGTTAAAACGCACGGGCAGCGTAAGTTTAAAAGGGAAAGCGGCTAAAGCAGGAAAGTAATTAAACCTTTTCGATCAGACAAACCGCATAGGCCACCACACCTTCTTCGCGGCCGACAAAGCCCATTTGTTCATTGGTGGTAGCTTTTATAGAGATGTCTTCTTCGTCGATATTCGCTGCTTTGGCAATATGCACTTTCATAGCCGGGATATGCGGATTGATCTTCGGGGCCTCAAGGCAAACCATCGCATCGATATTACCGATAGACCAGCCTTTCTCAGTCAACAGTTTTACTACTTCCTGTAGTAATATCAAACTGCTGATCCCGCGCCAGCGTTCATCTTTATTGGAAAAATGATAACCTATATCACGCAGATTAGCAGCGCCTAATAATGCATCACAAATAGCATGAAGCAATACATCTGCATCAGAGTGACCGAACGCGCCTGAATGATGTTCGAGGTTTACGCCGCCAAGCACAAAAGGGTGGCCTTCTTTTAACTGATGTACGTCAAAGCCGAAACCTACCTTTATTTTAGCCATTTACTGTTTGGTGGTCGATCCGAAGTTAGCTGATAAAGAAAATCTTAAAGTATTTGCAAGCGGGCTGCTTTGCTGACTGGCTGCTATATATGAGAAATCAAAAGCAAACTGCTCATATTTAAACCCGGTTCCCAGGGTTAAGTAATGCAAGCCTCCTTTATTTGGATTTTGATATAAATAGCCAACTCTTAAAGCGAATAATTTATTATACCAGTATTCAAGGCCTGGCGAAAAGCTTAGCTCCTGTATTTCTTCGCTTAAAGGAGCATCAGAAAATGAACCAAAAAGACCCGATGGTACCGAAGCGTCACTATTAGGTCTGGTAGGAACCAGCAGTTTATTGATATCGAATGCAAACGTAACCGAGTTAACATCATCAAGATTTACCATGTCAGCAATACCTATTTTCAGGTTGGTAGGCAAAAAGTATTTAGTGCCATCATTAGAGTAGCTGATCTTGGTACCGATATTGGAAATATTAGCCCCGAACGAGAACAATGCGTCCTTACCAAATTGCTGTGCCTGGGTTTTATAAAACAAAGAAACATCTGCCGCCAATGCGTTACCCGGCTTTGCGGTTACACCCGACACAGAATAGCCGTTTGATAAGTTAGAACGGATATATCTTGCGGTAAGGCCAATTGAAAACTCTTCGCCGAAAGTTCTTGCGAACGAAGCATCTATTGAATATTCGCTTGAAATGAAATTCCCCTGGAAGTTTTGAAAGCCGTCATAAGACTGTATAGTACCCACATTAAAATAACGGATAGAGGCTCCTATAGTGTTACGCTCGTCCAACTTATGGGCATAACCCAAATAAGAAAGTGTTACGTCAGGTATAAGTGACCTTAACCATGGGCTATAGTTAACCGATACATTATCCGGAGATTCGATAAAAGCTAATTTAGCGGGATTCCAAAAGTTAGCATTTGCGTCAGGAGAAAGTGCAACCCCTGCTTCGCCCAAGGCACCAGAGCGTGAGTCGGGAGTTATCAGTAGAAAAGGTACAGCGGTTTGTATCGCGGTAGCCTGGCTACTCCCATTGGTATTTACACCGTTGCCGCTATTATTTATTAGTTGTGCAAAGGATAAGGACGGCAGTAAAAACAGTGCAAAAAAGAAAATTCTTTTTATTTTAAAGTAGAAAAAATCCATTTGGTGCAATATAGCTTATTATTTTATAATTTGTGTTAAAACTCCTTACCTCATCCACGTCGCTTTATTTGAAAATATAATCAGAACACTGGGGGTCAATATTTCCGATCTAAAGCAAAAAAAATAGATTTGTGTAACTCAATGCGAATTTTTACGTTTAAAGTGACATAAAGGTTCATTTAGTTTTGATAATGTACCTGAGCTGATTTTAGTTACATTAATTATTAATATAATTTTTTAGATTTACCACTTAATATAAAATAGTAAAAATATGAAAATACTTTTTACGAGAACTGCTTTAGTGCTGATGGGTGTAGGAGCCTTGTTAAGCAGCTGCAGCAAGCGCCCGCAATCGCAAAAAACCGGCATTACTTACAACGACAAGAACAATGGCGGTTACGAACGATTCAAAAAGGTGCATCCTGCACCCGGGCCTGGTCTTGTTCCAATTGAAGGTGGTACATTTGTAATGGGCGGAAGCGCCGACCAGGACGTTACCTACGATTACAATAACGTTCGCCGCAGAGTAACGGTTCCTTCATTCTATATGGATGAAACCGAAGTATCTAACCAGGATTGGCTGGATTACCTGCACTGGATAAGCGTTACTTTCTCTGACGATCATGAACTTTATTACAATGCACTGCCCGATACATTAGTATGGCGCAGACCATTATCGTATAACGAGCCCTACGTAGATAACTACCTTCGTCACCCTGCTTTCCAGGATTATCCTGTTGTGGGTGTAACCTGGGATCAGGCGCAGGACTACTGCTCTTGGAGAACTGACCGCATGAACGAAAACATTCTTCGTGAAACTAACAGGCTGGCAAGCTGGCAGGACGCATCAGGAAACGGGCCGAAAGGCAAAGGAAAAGGCGGCGCCCAGACACAGGCTGCTATGACCAAAGATCCTTTCAACACTGATATTTATCTGAATGGTCAATATAAAGGCCAGGGTATTGACGGCAAGAATATGATGCCGGATTTGAGCCCTAACGCTAAACCTGCTACAGGCGCTAACGGTAAATCAACCGGTAAAACTACAAGACCAGTGCGTTTGGAAGATGGTATATTAAAACAAGCTTACCGTTTACCTTCAGAGGCTGAGTGGGAATATGCCGCATTAGGATTGATTGGCAACACTGAATTTGAAAATATAAACGAAAATAAAATATACCCTTGGAACGGCTTAGGTGTACGTTCACCTAAAAAGAAAACACGTGGTTTGATATTAGCTAACTTTAAACGTGCTTTGGGTGATAACATGGGTGTTGGCGGTTACCTGAACGATAAAGCGGATATCACCGCAGACGTTCGTTCGTTCCCTCCAAACGACTTTGGTCTTTATAACATGGCTGGCAACGTGGACGAATGGGTTCAGGATACTTATCGCCAGACCTCATTTGAAGAGTTTGAAGACTTTAACCCATTCCGTGGTAACGAGTACAAGAACAAACGTCTTGCTGATCCAACCAAAGGTTTGTATGCTAAGGATAAATATGGCAAGCCGATCAAAGACCCTGCTAAGTCTGGTAAAAAGATGAAATATGCCGACCTGATCGCAATGCAACAGGCACAGCAGAATGGCACTCAGCCAACCGATAACCAGGCTGCTGCTAATGGTCAACAACAAGCGCCGGCTAATGGCAATGCTGCTTCTGCTGCACCAACCGGCATCAAATACTCCGGCAGAGCTTATAACCCGGATATGCGTGGTGCAGCCGACTCTGTGAACATGGCGCTGTACGGTACAACTACTTTGGTTAATGACCACTCTAAAGTTTACAAAGGCGGTTCATGGAATGACCTGGCTTATTGGTTAAACCCTGCTACCCGTCGTTTTATGGACGAGGATGAGTCAAGCGCTGAAGTTGGTTTCCGTTGTGCTATGACCATGGTAGGTGCTCCTGAAATTAATCCATCAGGCAAGCCTCATTACACAGTGAAAAAAGCAAAAGAATTTAAAGCGCACTAATTATTAGTATCGCTTCATAACAAAAAAGGTGTACCAAATGGTGCACCTTTTTTGTTTGAATTGAACTGCGGATAGGAGACGCGATGCATCGCGTTTCTAGGACTATGTATGTTCTATTGAAATAATAACAGAACCTGCCCCTTCTCTACTTTATCCCCCGGTTTTATCTTTACTGATTTAACCGTAACATCAGCCGGTGATTTGATAATGTTCTCCATCTTCATTGCTTCCAGTACAAACAGGTTATCCCCTTTTTTTACCTCGGTTCCTTCAGAAACAAGCAATTTTAAAACAAGACCTGGCATAGGCGCCTTGATATCGCTTACCTTATTTGCGTTCATAGCGCTCATGCCCAATTGATCCAAAAGGATATCAAATTGATCCTGCGCGGCTACAGTATAAAGATTTCCGTTAACTTTTATTTGTGCGGTTTTGGTTGCCTTATCGAAACTGACAACTTCTGTATTATAAGATTTCAGGTCATTGATGATATGATAACTCACGTCATTCAGTTGCTGTATATCAGCGTTGATCTCCTTGTCATTGATCACCAGCTTATCACTGCTTTTCTCGATTTTATATTCGGCCCTATCGTTTATCTTGAGTTTGTACATTTCTTTTAGTGATCGGTTAACCTGTGATCAGTTAATCGGTGACCAAAGGCTTTTAAAAGTCGGAAAAATAAATTGAATTATTTAGTTAGAGAATAACGGAAATGTCTCCATTTGAATTTTTCAATTTATCTTCAAAATCTGATAGGCTTCCACAGTCTTTTAAATCCATTCCTTTTTTGTCGATTATATAGACATAATCTTCTTCATGCCCAAATCCATATTTCGACAAAAACTGTCTAACAAGACGCTCTAATCGATTTATATTTACATCTGATGCATCTCCATTTTCATATTTAACAACATTTAATATCGCCCCTCGAATATAATTTATCTTTTGGGGATAAGTAAAGGTGTGCAAAATAGCGTCAAGATAATGTCTCGTTTCTTCAGTGATTTCGTATTCAGGCATATCTTTTAACAAAAAAGCCACTTGTTAGCTGACTTAAATTTATAAATAAGTTACTTATAATCGGTCGGCAAGTCTCACAATATATTCAATCTCTATCGGCTGTTTCATTAACCCTGAATAACTATCGGTAAGAAACACCCAACCACCGATTAACCGGTTAACTGATTAACTAGTCACTAACCTACTGCGTCAACGCGTATTGCACCAGGTTAGCGCCCATTTTTAAGGCTTTAATTCTAGTTTCCTGGGTATCTCCGGTGTAGGTACCAAAGTCTTCCCAGCCGTTGCCTAAGTCACATTCGTAGTCATAAAAACATACCAGGCGGCCTTTATAGATCAAGCCGAAACCTTGTGCCCGTCCTCCGTCATGCTCATGCACTTTGGGTAAGCCATTAGGGAAATCGTATTTCTGATGATAGATAGGATAATTTAATGGTAGCTCTACAAAGTCAAGCTCAGGGAAAACCTTCTTCATTTGCGGGCGAATGAACTTATCCAGGCCATAATTGTCGCAAATATGCAGAAAGCCGCCACCGGTCAGATATTTACGTAGATTTTGCGCTTCCTGGTCGGAGAAGATCACGTTGCCGTGGCCCGTCATAAAAATAAAGGGATAATTGAATATCTCGGCACTGCCAACTTCTACTACTTCATCTTCAGATTGAAAGTTGGTCTTTAGGTTTTCATTACAGAATTTGATCAGGTTAGGTAATGCAGACCTATCCCCATACCAGTCGCCGCCACCGTTATATTTAAGTTTGGCCATTTTATAGGTAGGGGGATTGTTGAAACTGCTTAAGCTCAACAATGCTACAATAGCCAAAAATAAAAATGCTTTCATACCCTGTTTAAAAAATTCACTTCGAAGCATGCTTCCAAAGCAGCAGTTTCTGTTCTTAAACGACTTTCTCCTAAAGTTATGGCTTTAAAATCATTATTTAACGCGTCATCTATCTCTTTTGGTGTAAAGTCGCCTTCAGGACCTATCAAAATTAAATATCTGCCAAAAGGCTTCACCTCGTCCTTTAAATTAAATTTATCCCCTTCCTCGCAATGGGCAATAAATTTTTGCCCGTCAAAAGGTATTGAGATGAGTTTATTTAAAGCGATGGGCTCGTTTAAAACAGGGTGCCATGCTTTCAGGGATTGCTTGATGGCCGAAGTGATGATCTTGTTCAATCGATCTGTCTTGGCCTCTTTACGCTCCGAGCGTTGGCAGATAATGAGTGATATCTCATCAATCCCTATTTCCGTTGCCTTTTCCAGGAACCATTCTAATCGCTCGATATTTTTTGTTGGAGCAATAGCGACATGCAGGTAATGGTTCCGTTTATGAAAATCCTGTTCTACGGATATGATCTGTAACGATGTCCGCTTGGGATGAGGATCAGTAATAGCTGCCGTGTAGAAATTTCCTTTGCCATCTATTAGTTGGATCTTGTCGCCAGTTTGTAGTCGAAGTACTCGTACACAATGCTTGCTTTCCTCCTCGTTTAACTGGTAAATGGTGGATGCAGCATCGATATCCGGTGTGTAAAAGAGTTGCATTTCCGGGCGGTTTAATGCAGGTCGACAGTATCCTCAGCGTTAAGCAGCAATTCAAGCTTAACAGATTCAATGTTCTGATCGGATTTTTTTAATACCGTAATATTATATCCGTTCGCTTCTTTCTGTTCGCCAACGTCAGGTATCTTACCAAATATATCGCCCAACCAGCCAGAGACAGTATCATAATCACCATCCTCAGGCAGATCATGCGGCAGGTGGCTGTTTACATCATATATTGGCGCAAGGGCATTCACGATAAATTCTGTATCGTTCACCTTTTCTACAATTGGTTTCTCTTCATCGTACTCATCTTGAATATCTCCAACCAATTCTTCTACAATATCCTCTAGCGTCACCATACCTGCTGTACCGCCAAACTCATCCAGCACTATAGCTATCTGTATGCGTTTCAGCTTCATTTCAGCCATCAGGTCATTGATCTTTTTTGTTTCAGGCACAAAGTATGGTTTACGGATAATATCCTTTAGCTCAAAGGTAACTTTGCGGGCAACCAACGGCAGGATATCCTTTGCATGGGCAATGCCTACAATTTTATCAATGGTTTCCTCATAGACAGGGACACGTGAGTAACCCTCTGCAATAACTTCGTCGATCACTTCATCCTGCTTGGTATCGATCTCTATACCAAATATTTTGGTACGCGGCACCATGATGTTCTTTACCACGCGCTCGTTAAAATCGAACACATTCTGGATAAGCTCGTGCTCAGACGAATCGATTGCGCCTGTTTCCTTACCCTGTTCCAGCAAATATTGCAGTTCTTCTGAGCTATGGGTCGACTCAGCACCCGGAGCAGTATGAATGCCAAATGCTCTCAGCATCAGGTTGGCAAAACCATTCAGGAACCATATAAATGGTCTGAACACGACGAAGAAGAAACGAAGCGGTACAGCGATAGTCATTACTGTGCGAACCGACCGTTGTATAGCCAGCGATTTCGGCGCCAGCTCACCAAACACAATATGCAGTACCGTGATCAGCACAAACGCAACCAGATGACTGATATTGATAATAAGATGAGAGGTAATAACCAATCCGAAAAGCGAAAAGAGGTTGAGCATCAATTTAGTGACTACCTCCTGGCCAGCCCAGCCTAAACCAAGCGATGCTATGGTGATCCCCAATTGAGTAGCGGCCAGGTACCCGTCAAGGTTGGCCATAATGCTTTTAGCAATTTTTGCAGCGCCGCTACCGGCCTTTGCTTTTATCTCTATCTGCGAGCCTCTCACCCTTACCATGGCGAACTCCGCAGCTACAAAAAAGCCATTTAATAATACCAGGAACCCGGTGAGAAGGATATAATAACCATTAATTTCTAAGTCAGGGCCCATGTATTAATTTATTGGTACGACGGAAAAGTGGACTTATATAATTCCAAACTTTCGGTTATTACTTTATGAGCGTAACGTACACCCAGCAAATGCTCAATAGTTACGTTCTTGCCTTCCAGTTTCTTATAGTCCTGGAAAAAGCGGACAATCTCTTTCATAGCATGTGGCGGTAATTCGTTCAGGTCATTGATATAATTTACCGACATATCATTTTTTGCTACCGCGATGATCTTATCGTCCTGTTCGCCATTATCCACCATGTGCATCACCCCTACTACTTTAGCTTCGATGATCGACATTGGAAATACGTCAACAGAACATAATACCAGGATATCCAGCGGATCATGGTCGTCGCAATAAGTTTGCGGGATGAAACCATAGTTTGCAGGATACATTACTGATGAGAAAAGAACACGGTCCAGTTTCAACAATCCTGACTCTTTATCTATTTCGTATTTGGCTTTTGAGCCTTTTGGTATTTCAATTATCGCATTCACTATCTCAGGCATATTATCGCCTGGTGAAACCTGGTGCCAAGGGTGCTGTGTACTCATTATATTTTTTATAGTTAGAAAATTCTATTCTGCTTTCCCGGTCTTAAAAGCTCTCTTCAAGTAAGCGATCAGCAGCGGAATAGATGTTATTACAATTAATCCCAATATCACATATTTGAGGTAGTACTTAATTTCATCAGGGTATTTCTTTCCTAAAAAATATCCTATTAAAGTTAAAGTGCAAACCCAAAGTACGCTTCCAATAATGTTGAATATGGTGAACTTTCTGAAATTCACCTTAACAACACCCGCAAAGATAGGAGCAAAAGTTCTAATTATAGGGAAAAATCTGCCTAAAACCAGCGCCATTCCTCCATACTTAGCGTAAAACTCTTCGGCCATGGTGACATAACGCTTCTTAAAGAAAAATGATTCGTTACGTTTAAAAAGCATAGGTCCGGTCCGGTAGCCAAACCAATAGCCTGTAAAATTACCCAAAATACCTGCGGCCATCAGCGACAACAGCAATACAACGATACTTACATCAAGTATGTTTGTAGCACATAGCAATCCTGCTAAAACCAATAAATAATCGCCGGGTAAAAAAAAGCCGAAGAACAAACCCGTCTCGGCATAAATAACAACAAGCAAGAGATAAAAGCCTCCCTTGCTTATAATGGATTGAGCGTCTGTTAAATTTTGAAGATGTTCCCAGAATTGTTCCATTCACTATCACCGTAAAACTACTAATATAAAATCAATTAATAGTATGCTGATTACGGATTAAATGAGGTTGGAAATAAAAGCAGGATAAACACCTATAACGATGGTCACCAAAGCAGCTAATCCCAATACGAAATTAAAGTAACCCGGTACAGTAACTTCTTCGCGCTCGCTGTTGCGGAAATACATGGCTATTATAACCCTGAAATAGTAGAATATGCTGATGATAGCATTCACTACCGCCAGGATTACCAGCGTAGTATGATATTGCTCTAATGCTCCGGAGAACACAAAGAATTTACCAATAAAGCCTGCAGTAAGCGGGATACCGGCCAATGATAGCATAGAAATAGTCAGCACTAATGCAAGGAACGGATTTCTTTTTGCCAAGCCGTTGAAGGTATCAAAGTTATCGCTGCCAGTCTGCTGATGCACCAATATCAACGCACCAAAGGCGATGATAGAAGCAATAGAGTAAGCAGTAGAATACATAAACACCGAATTAGCCGAGCTTGCTCCAAGCGCTACTATCGCAAATAACAAATAACCTGCGTGTGATATACTTGAGAAAGCCAGCATACGCTTAAAGCTTTGTTGGTATAATGCAGTGATATTTCCGATGAATAGGGTGATGACCGTGATGATCAATAACGCAGGCATCCAGAAATCAGACATCGGGGCAAAGCATACTGAGAATAAACGCAGAAACGCAGCAAAACCGGCGGTCTTTACTACTGTCGACATGAAAGCGGTGATCAACGTTGGTGAGCCTTCGTACACATCCGGTGTCCAGAAATGGAACGGCGCAGCGCCTACTTTAAAACAAAGCCCTACGATGATCAGTATGATGCCGGTACCCAGCAATGGATCAATTCCTTTTGGATGAGCCACTACCCAATCGCGGATGGCTTGCAGATTGAAAGAACCAGTTGCGCCATAGATCAACGTGATACCGAACAATAAGAAACCTGTTGAGAACGCGCCCATCAGGAAGTATTTAAGAGATGCTTCGTTTGATGCAAAATCGCTCTTCTTAATACCTGCCAGTATATATAAGCTCACCGACATAATTTCGATACCGATAAACAGCATCGTTAAGTTGTTGTACGACAACATTACTATGATACCAGCCAGCGAGAACAGAATGATGGCATAATACTCAGCAACATGTGAGCTTATCTTCTCAAAATACTCCTTCGAAAGCAGTAATATCAATATAGTTGAAGCGATGGTAATTACTGAAAAAGCTACAGAAAAATTGTCAAAAAGCATCATGCCATGGTAAATCGGCAAAATGCCTTTTCCCCACTGCATAACCGCTGCCGCCAATGCACCTAACAAACCAATAATAGTAACAGGCAATAAAGCGCCCTTTGCTTTATATAAGCCAAGGTACAAAAGCACTATAGGTAAAACAGATAATATTATTAAGGTATTCATTCTCTAAAATCTTATAGTGGTTTTACCGGCAACAGTTTGCCTTGTACTAAATGTATTAACTTGTTTACACTCATTTCGGATAAATGCAGTATAGGCTGCGGATAAACGCCGATTATAATGATCAGCGCGCATATGATAACGAGCACGAAAACCTCCGATCCGCTGATGTCAGTGAATGTGGCGGTTAATGCATTAGTTTCGCCCTGCATTACTCCTTTATACATTCTCAGCATATAAACTGCTCCGAATATCATGGTCAAACCAGCTACAATTGCAATCCATATGTTGTACTGGAATACGCTGTTCAATAACAGGAACTCACCGATGAAACCGTTTGTCAATGGTAAAGCGACAGTACCTAAAGTCACGATCAAAAATGCGATAGCGAACTTAGGCGCAACTTTGGCAATACCACCCATTTCAGTTATATCACGTGTATTTAATCTGCGACTGATAATATCCCATACAAAGAATAAACCCACTACGTTGATACCGTGGTTCAGCATCTGGATCATGGCGCCTTGTAATCCTTGTGAAGTCCATATAAAAGAGCCATCAGGACGTGTGAAAGTAAATAGCGCTGCAGCTATCAAACCAACGTGAGCTATGGATGAATAAGCCACCAGGCGTTTACCATCTTTCTGTTTGAAAGCGATAACCGAAGCGTAAACGACACCGATCACAGAAAGGATCAATGCCATTGTTCCCCATTGCTGAACGCCAAGCGGAGCGATAGGAATCAACCAGCGGATAACTCCGTAGATACCCATCTTGAGCATAATACCTGATAACATCATAGTACCGGCTGATGGTGCTTCGGTATATGTATCCGGCTGCCAGGTATGAAACGGGAATATCGGCATCTTAATGGCAAACGCCAGGAAGAATGCCCAGAACAACCAGCTCTGCTGGTGTGCGTTCAGGTTAAGATCGTAAAATGCATGCAGATCGTACAGTTTAGCCGGAGTTTGCATATACAGGTAGATAATACCCAACAGCATACACAATGAACCTGCGAACGTATAGATAAAGAATTTGATATTAACACGGATACGGTTCTCGCCGCCCCACATGGCACATATAAAGTAGATTGGGATCAATGCTGCTTCCCAGCCCACGTAGAATAAAAATCCGTCAAGAGCTGTAAATACTACCAGCATACCCGCTTGCATAAACAGGATCAGGGCATAAAATACGCTTTTGTATTGATGCTTAAATGTTGTTAGGATGATCAATGGCACAAGCAAGGTGCTCAACAATACCATGATCATGCTGATACCATCGATACCCGCATTAAACCAAACGCCAATTCTTGGCATCCACATGGTGTTAACGCCGAATTGAATACTGCCGTCAGGAACAAACTTGCTTAAGAAATAGCCTGCAATTGCCAGTTCGGCTACAGAAAAAGTTAAAGCGGCGTACTTGGCCACATCGCCCTTTAATAATAGAACAACAAGTGCTGCAACAATTGGCAAAAAAAGTAAAATACTAACTGTCATTTCCTATACTTATTGTTATATCTTAACCAAACTAAATATCAATATGGCGATAATGCCGGCCACCATCATGAAGATGTAGAAACCTACATTACCCGACTGTAAAAGGCGTAAACCTTTGCTCGATTTTATCGACAGCTTACCTAATCCGTTTACCAAACCATCGATAGCTAACAGATCGACTACTTTATAGAAGAATACCGATAATGCATCCAACGGCTTGCGGATCAGCCAATCGTATATCTCATCGATATAGAATTTGTGATACGACAAGCTTACCGGTCCCGGGCGTTCTTCTGAGTCGGCAGCAGGCACATGTCCATTCTTTACATATCTTACATAAGCATATGCTAACGCGATCAATGCAAGAACGACTGATGCAGCCATTAATGCATATTCTGTAGAAGCAGCCGCTTCTTTATGTTGCAATACTGATGCAGACGGTGCAAAAACAGGAGCCAGGAAATCAGCCAACCAGTGGTGACCACCCAATATTTCCGGAACATTGATAAATCCACCGAATACAGATAATACTGCCAATACTATCAATGGAATAGTCATTGATTTTGGCGATTCATGTAAATGATGTTCTTGCTCCGAAGTGCCACGGAATTTACCGTAGAAAGTCAGGTACAACATCCGGAACATATAGAACGACGTACACATTGCTGTGATCGCGCCAATTACCCACATAGCTGTGCTATGCTCAAATGCACCAGCCAGTATTTCGTCTTTTGAGAAGAAGCCTGCAAACGGAGGAATACCAGATATAGCGATCGTCGCAATTAACATTGTCCAGAAGGTGATAGGCAATTTGCTTTTCAATCCACCCATCATACGCATATCCTGTTCATTGCTCATGGCGTGAATCACTGAACCAGCACCCAGGAATAATAAAGCTTTAAAGAATGCGTGAGTTAACACATGGAAGAAAGCGCCGGTGTAAGCACCTACGCCCAAACCTAAAAACATATAACCCAATTGTGATACGGTTGAATAAGCCAGTACCTTTTTAATGTCCGTTTGTGAAAGCGCAACCAAAGCTGCTAATACAGCGGTAGCTAAACCGATCACTGCAATAATATTCATAGTGATGGGCGCCATCGAAAACAAAGCATTTGATCTGGCTACCATATATACACCTGCGGTAACCATGGTTGCAGCGTGGATCAACGCTGAAACGGGTGTCGGGCCGGCCATTGCATCAGGCAACCAGGTAAATAATGGTATTTGTGCCGATTTACCAACCGCACCTACAAATAGCAGGATAGTGATCAGTGTGAATGGCACCTCGGCTGAGCTCATATGGATGGCCTTTGGAAATATATCCGAGAAGGTAATGCTTCCGAAATAAGATATCAGCAGGAATAAACCAATGATAAAACCAAGGTCACCAATGCGGTTCATAACGAAAGCTTTTTTAGCAGCCTCAGCATAGTCAGCATTTGTATACCAGAAACCGATGAGCAGGTATGAGCATAAACCCACGCCTTCCCAACCGATGAACATTACCAGATAGTTAGAGCCTAAAACCAGCAATAACATGAAGAACACGAATAGGTTCAGATAAGAAAAGAACTTACCAAAGCCTTCATCATGATGCATATATCCAACAGAATACAAGTGGATAAGGAACCCTACGCCTGTTATGATCAGCAACATGATAGCGCTCAGTTGGTCTATCAGGAACGCAAACTGTACTTTGAATGCATTAACGCTGAACCAATCGAATACGGTTACATTGATAGGGCCGGATGATTTTACCTGCAGGAATGCAGCTACGCTCAAACCAAAAGAGACCAGAATAACTAAGCTGCCGATAACACCTATAACGCCTTTTGAGAAAGTGTTACGGCCGATACCGTTAATAAGGAAACCGGCTAAAGGTAATAAAGGAATAAGCCAGATGTATTTATCCATTGTTTAAGTTGTACGTTATACGTATGACGTTTTACGTCTTTATATATTTAATTAAATCCGAAATCGAACATCCGAAATTCGAAATCGGTTACCATTTCAATCTGTTCAGCACATTAATGTCTATCGAATTGGTATTCCGGTAGATCATCACAATAATTGCCAGGCCTACAGCCACTTCGGCAGCTGCCAGCGCCATGATAAAAAATACAAACACCTGCCCGCTAGCATCGCCACGGTAAACCGAAAATGCGGTAAGCAGCAGGTTTACAGAGTTCAGCATCAGCTCGATCGACATAAAGATCACGATCGCATTACGACGGATCAGTACCCCAATAACCCCGATAGAAAATATGATTGCGCTTAACAGGATGTAATGGTTAAGCGGTACGGTTTGTGCAGTTTTAAAAAAGCTTTCCATTACGCAGTTTTTGGGTCTTTAGTAGCCAGCAATACCGCACCCACCATTGCCGACAGCAACAGCAGTGACGATATTTCAAATGGCAATAAAAATTCGTTGAACAATACTTTACCCAGGTTTTTTACCAAACCCAGGTTAGGATCTTTAAACAGTACCGGGTCTGATACGCCGATCACTTTCAGCGCAGCAACTACAACCACCAGTAAACAACCGCCGCCTAATACGGCAGCAATTTTCACCATATTGGTTTTCACCGGCTCGGCATCCTTATTCAGGTTGATGAGCATCAGCGTATACAGGAACAATACCAGGATGGCCCCCATGTAAACGATAAAGTTCACAATAGCCAGGAACTGGGCATTGAGCAGGATGTATTGAATAGTGAAAGTGAAAAACGTTAGTACAAGGTAAAGTATACTGTGCACCGGGTTTTTTGCAGAGATAACCAGTACTGCGAACAGTATGGACAAAAATGCGATAAAGTAAAATATACTCATTTCTATTTTTTACAATATAACCTTGCCCCGAAAAGCGAGGCAAAGTTATAAACTTCTTTTATTGATTTAAGGGCGCCTCCACTAATTTGTCTTTGCCGTAAATAAAATCCTTACGCAGGTAATCGGCAGGTACAATATCTCCATCCAGGTAAATTGCTTCTTTAGGACAAGCCTCTTCGCACAGTCCGCAGAAAATACAACGTAACATATTTATCTCGTATACCGCTGCATATTTTTCCTCGCGGTACAGGTTTTCTTCCCCTGGCTGGCGTTCTGCAGCGATCATAGTGATCGCCTCTGCAGGGCATGATAATGCACAAAGGCCGCATGCTGTGCAACGCTCTTTACCGTTCTCGTCGCGTTTCAGCGAGTGCATACCGCGGAAGTTTTCAGAAAACTCGCGTTTCTGCTCTGGATAACGCACGGTCACATCCTTCCTAAAAAAGAAGTGCTTCAGGGTAATTGTCATGCCTTTGGCAATCGCAGGCAGGTAAATACGCTCCCAAAAGTTGAGCGGCTTCGATTCAATTACCTTTCTTTTATTACTTAATGATTCCATTTAATCTCGTTCTCCGGTTATTTAACAAATGTAATCCAAAGCCCTGTTATGATAATATTGGCAATGGCAATAGGAATTAAACCTTTCCAGCCAAGGTCCATCAACTGGTCATAACGGAAACGCGGGATAGTCCAGCGTACCCACATAAAGAAGAAGATGAACACAAATATTTTAGCAAATACAACTACAGTACCAATCAGCGGAGCAGCAACTGAGCCAAGATGTGCAGCTACCCAATCCATACCCGGATAGTTATAGCTACCCCAATACAGGGTTACCATCACAGCCGATGATATGAACATATTGATATACTCCGCAAACAGGTAAAAACCCAGTTTCATGGATGAGTATTCGGTATGATAACCACCTACCAGCTCGGTTTCGCACTCAGGTAAATCGAATGGTGAGCGGTTGGTTTCGGCAAATGAACATACAATAAACAGGATAAAGCCAAGCGGCTGATAAAGCACGTTCCAGTGCCAGCCATGTTGCTGTTCGGCAATTTCTTTCAGGCTAAGCGTGTTGGTCACCATCAGTAAAGCAATGATGGACAACCCCATTGCGATTTCATAGCTGATATTTTGCGATGCAGCGCGGATAGCTCCCAATAAAGAATATTTATTGTTTGATGCCCAGCCACCAATCATCACACCATATACACCCAACGATACTACACCGAATATGTATAATAAGCCAACGTTGATGTCGGTTACCTGCAAATCGTATAATTTGCCGCCGATCTGTAGCTGTTGCCCCCAAGGAATAACGGCTGAACCGATACAGGCTGTCATGATTGCCAGCGAAGGGCCAACGATGAACAGGAACTTGTTTGAATTGGTCGGGATGATCTCTTCTTTCAGGAACATCTTGGCACCGTCAGCCAAAGGCTGTAAAATACCAAACGGACCAGCGCGGTTAGGGCCAACCCTATCCTGGAAGAAAGCCGCCAGCTTACGCTCAGCATAAGTTGAATACATGGCAACCACCAAACTGATCAGGAATATCACCACGATCAGAACCAGTCTTACTATTATTTCTGTAGTCTCCATTACAGTCGTGTCTCCCTTTCAAATTGTTCTTTGTTTGCTTCCTGTAATACCGGGTTGGTTTTTACCACCGGCAGCGGATGCATGGTTTCGTAATGATTCGCGCTGATCACCGATTGATTCGATACTTTGCGCGGACCTTCGATCACCCAATCGCTGGTTTTCTTTTTATCGAAACGACAGGTATTGCAGATAAATTCTTCTACTTCGCCGTACACATCTTTACGGGCAGTTACGCGCAATACGTCTTCGCCTTTGTACCACAGGGTAACTTTACCATTACATTTTTCGTGATCACAATCACGGTGGGCCTCAACAGGTTTGGTAAACCAAACACGGTTGCGGAAGCGGAAAGTTTTATCAGTTAAAGCGCCTACCGGGCAAACGTCGATCACGTTTCCAGAGAAATCGTTATCAACAGCCGCCTGGATGTAGGTAGATATTTCAGAATGATCGCCGCGGTTTAAAATACCATGAATACGGTGATCGGTGATCTGATCAGCAGTAAATACACAACGGTAGCAAAGGATACAGCGCGTCATGTGCAGTTGTATCTTGTCGCCGATGTCTATTTTATGGAATGTGCGGCGGTCAAACTCGTAACGGGTTTTAGCAGCGCCGTGCTCAAAGCCTAAATTTTGCAGATCGCACTCACCTGCCTGGTCGCAAATTGGGCAATCCAGCGGATGGTTGATCAATAACATTTCTACCACTCCCTTACGTGCCTCAATCACTTCAGGCGAAGTAATGTTCTGCACTTCCATTCCATCCATCACTGTGGTGCGGCATGACGCTACCAGTTTTGGCATAGGGCGTGGGTCTTTTTCAGAACCCTTGCTCACTTTTACCAAACAGGTGCGGCATTTACCACCACTACCCTGCAATTTGGAGTAATAGCACATTGCCGGCGGAACAATATCCCCACCTATCTGCCTTGCAGCATTCAGGATGGTTGTTCCCGGGTCCACTTCAACGGGAATACCGTCTATCGTTACTTTTAATTTATCTGACATTTCTGCCTCTCCTAAGTCCTCTCTAAAGAAGAGGACTTTGTTTTTAGTTATTTTTATTATTCTCCGTATGTGGGAGATTTTATGCCACTTTCGTTTCTACTTTTGGCAGCGGATCGGCGTAATGCGCTAATCCGAAATTCCTTGTTGTTGCTTCAGATGGATTGGTTACGTGCCACTCAAATTCATCGCGGAAGTGACGGATAGCACTAGCTACCGGCCATGCTGCTGCATCACCCAGCGGACAAATGGTGTTTCCTTCTATCTTCTTCGATACGTCAACCAGCAAATCCATGTCACTCATCTTGCCGTGGCCATATTCCAAACGATGTAATACTTTCTCCATCCATCCTGTACCCTCACGGCATGGCGAACATTGTCCGCAGCTTTCATGGTGATAGAAACGGGTAAAGTTCCAGGTATTACGAACAATACACTGATCTTCGTCATAAGCGATAAAGCCTCCTGAACCCATCATTGTCCCGCTTACAAAGCCACCGTCAGCTAACGATTCATAACTCATCAGGCGGGCATCGCCATTAACTGTCTTTAAAAACAGGTTAGCAGGAAGAATAGGCACTGATGAACCACCGGCTACAACCGCTTTCAGTCGTTTGCCATTGGCTATACCGCCGCAATACTCATCCGAATACAAAAACTCTTCAACCGGCAGGCCAAGATCGATCTCATAAACGCCGGGCTTCTTTAAGTTACCACCGGCAGAGATCAATTTAGTACCTGTACTGCGACCAATACCTAATTTAGCATATTCATCACCGCCTTCGTTAATGATCGGCACTACAGCTGCAATTGATTCTACGTTGTTTACCACAGTAGGGCAGCCATATAAACCAGCAATAGCCGGGAATGGTGGTTTGATGCGTGGGTTACCACGTTTACCTTCCAGTGATTCCAGCAAAGCAGTTTCTTCGCCGCAGATATAAGCGCCGCCACCTGGTTGAACATACAACTCCAGATCGTAGCCGCTGCCTAATATGTTTTTACCTAAAAATCCTTTGTTTTTTGCTTCGGCAATGGCTTTTTCGAGGATGCGTATCTGCGGCATCATTTCACCGCGAACGTAGATGTAAGATACATTAGCTCCCAAAGCAAAGCTCGAAACGATCATCCCCTCGATCAATAGGTGAGGGATGTAGGTCATTAAATAGCGGTCCTTAAAAGTGCCGGGTTCAGATTCGTCGGCATTGCAAACCAGGTAACGGGCAACGCCTTCCGGCTTAGCCAAAAAGCTCCATTTCATCCCGGTAGGAAAACCCGCACCGCCACGCCCGCGCAGACCTGACTTCTTCACCTCCTCCACAATATCGTTCGGGCCCATTTTTAAGGCCTTTTCAACAGAAGCATAACCGCCTTTTGACCGGTATACATCAAAAGTGTTGATGCCGGGTACGTTTATATGTTCTAATAGTAATTTCCGTCCCATTGCTATTAATAAATTCTTTTGGTCATATTGTAATAGTTAATATGACGTATAACACAAGTTATAAATGCCGCAATAATAAAAGGGGCCAGTATCACCGGGTATCTCTGCAGGTCGCCGTTATTGCTGATGAGGATCATCACAATAACAAAAACCAGATCAGCTACTATCAGGGTGGTCCTGGTCATATTAATTGATTGCGGTTGCATTAATATATTTTTCCTGTTGCCTTGTACCAGTTGATATGCCAGAAAATGCTCCGGCCAACTAACAGTAATAAGATCAAACTCATCGCCAGAACATTCTCTGTGAATTGTTTGGTCAGAAAGTAAAATGCTACTAACGCGATCAACAAGATCACATCGCCGTAAATTACTCTCGCTTTAGTTACTGTCATTAATTATTCGCTTTTGACCGCAGATCGCCGATCAGTTGATCGACCGATTCATTGGTCAGTTTTTCATAAAAAGTATATTCAGGGCCAATCTGCAACACCGGACCAAATCCGCATGCCGCAAGGCACTCTACCCCTCTCCAGCTAAATAAGCCGTCGGCAGTAACTTCGCCTTCTTTCACGCCCAGTTTTCCCTCAATATGATCCATTATCTTATCTGCGCCAACTATGCCGCAAGGCCCTGTGCGGCAAACTTCCAGCACATATTTACCCTGGGGGCGCATAAAATACATGGTATAAAAAGTTGCTACCTCATATACCTCGATAGACTGTATGCCCAGGTATTCCGCTACTTTGTCCATAGCAGGGGGGCTAACCCAGCCATATTCAGCCTGTACCAAATGCAGGATCGGCAATAAGCCCGATTTTTGTTTTCCTTTTGGATAACGGCTTACTATTTCATCGAACTTTTTTATCAGTTCCGGCGAAAATGTAACCGGAACGCCAGTGTCTTCAACTCTAAGCATCTAATTCTCCGGCTATAACGTTTAAACTACTCATGTTTATAATCGCATCCGATATCAGCATACCCCGGCTCATTGGCGCATACATCTGGTAATTGATGAAGCTTGGCCTGCGGAAATGCAAACGGTACGGCGAACGTCCGCCATCGTTTACCAGGTAAAAGCCCAACTCACCGTTAGCGCCTTCAACTGAGTGATAAACTTCGGTATGCGGTGTATCTATTTCGCCCATCACAATCTTAAAGTGATAAATGAGGGCTTCCATATTATTGTATACTTCTTCTTTTGGAGGCAGGTAAAACTCAGGTACATCCGCATGGAATATATCTGATGGCTCTTTCTCCAGCTTGGTCAGTGCCTGTTCGATCAGGCGAAGGCTCTGCCACATTTCTTCGTTACGAACCAGGAAACGGTTGTAAACGTCGCCATTGCTGCCTACGGGAACTTCAAAATCAAATTCCTCATAAGAGCTATATGGTTCCATCGCACGCACATCGTAATCTACACCTGCGGCACGCAATAACGGACCACTCCAGCTGTAGCTTAATGCATCTTCAGCGGTAACAGCAGCTACGTCTCTGGTGCGGTCGACGAAAATACGGTTACGGTTAAACAGCGCTTCGAATTCTTTCAACGCTGGCGGGAATTCTTTTAAGAACTTACGGATCTTATCGAAAGCTATTTTATTGAAATTACGCTCAAAACCACCTATACGACCGATATTCGTTGTCAGGCGCGAGCCGCAGATCTCTTCATAAATCTCGTACACATCTTCACGGTATTTCATCATATAGAGAAATCCCGTGAAAGCCCCGGTATCTACACCCAATACACCATTACAAATAATGTGGTCAGTAATGCGGGCAAGCTCCATAATGATGATACGCATGTAATCCACGCGTTTCGGCATTTTGATGCCCAACATCTTTTCTACTGTCATGTGCCAGCCCATGTTGTTGATGGGCGATGAACAATAGTTCAGACGGTCGGTTAACGGGGTGATCTGGTAAAAAGGTCTGTGTTCGGCTATTTTTTCAAAAGCGCGGTGAATATAGCCTATGGTTGATACGCCGCTTACGATGCGCTCGCCATCCAGGGTCAGCACGTTTTGGAACACACCATGTGTGGCCGGGTGCGTTGGCCCAAGGTTCAGGGTCGAGTACTCGGTTTGCGGATCGTTATCTGTAAATACGGGATGATTCTGCATTTATCTTCCGAAAAAATAATCTCTTTTATCAACACGGTTAGGGTCTTCCAATGGGTATTCTTTTCGCATCGGGAAAACCGTCATATCGTCAACATTTAATATCCTGCGCAAGTCAGGGTGACCTTCAAACACTACGCCAAAAAAGTCATACGTTTCACGCTCCATCCAGTTAGCTCCGTTCCAAAGCACGGTAGCTGTAGGCATTTTTACATCGCCATCGGCAACAAACACTTTTATGCGGATGCGGATATTATTCACCAGGCTATGTACATGATAAATAATGCCGATCTGTTTTTCGCTTTCAGGATAATGAATAGCTGTAATATCTGTCAGGAATATAAACTGCAGCGCAGCGTCAGTCTTTAAAAAGGTCAGCAGGTCGATGATCTTCTCGCGGCTGGTTTCAAGGGTTAGTAGTCCGAAAGGTTCGCTGATATTAGTTACATCGCTGTCAAACTTTGCTTTGATGCTGTTCAGCAACTCTTCGTTAGTTATCTTGCTCATTATTGAATACCGTATGAAGCTAGTAATTTTTGATATTCAGGTAAGTTTCTCCTGCGCAATGATTCGGTCTGCACCAGTTTCTGTATACCCATAAAACCATCGATGATAGCCTCAGGGCGCGGAGGACACCCGGGAACATAAACGTCAACCGGGATCACCTCGTCAATACCCTGCAACACCGAATAGGTATCAAATATACCACCACTCGAAGCACAGGCACCAACGGCCATTACCCAACGGGGTTCGGCCATTTGCAAATAAACCTGCCTCAAAACAGGGCCCATCTTTTTTGAAATTGTGCCCATTACCATCAGCAAGTCTGCCTGGCGTGGGGAAAAACTTAATCGCTCTGCACCAAATCTCGACAAATCGTAAGTAGAAGCCATTGTAGCCATAAATTCGATACCACAACAAGAGGTGGCAAAAGGAAGTGGCCATAATGAGTAAGAGCGCGCTAAGCCGATTGCTTTATCAAGCGACGTGGCAAAAAAGCCTGCGCCTTCTACGCCTGGAGGAGCTTCAACCAATTGAATTTCACTCATGATCTATATAAATAGAATAAACATTACCGTTGATCAGTAACGGCTGCAAATTTAGTAATAATAACGCTGTAAAATGTACACCAGAACAATAGGGTATTTTATTTAGAATTAATCTAAACTATTGAACTCAAGGTTAGTCCCAATCCAATGCGCCCTTTTTGATAACGTATATAAAGCCCAATAACAGCGTGCCCATGAAGATGAACATTTCGATCATGCCATCTTTGCCCAGCTCCCTGAAATTAACTGCCCATGGGTACATAAATATTACTTCCACGTCGAACAACACGAACAGGATAGCCACCAGGAAGTATTTGATCGACATTGGCGTGCGTGCATTACCGATCACCTCGATACCCGACTCAAACGGGGTCAGCTTATCGCTGGTAACACGCTTAGGACCAATCTTATGCGTTACAAACATGGTGGTAACCACGAAACCTACCGCCACCAGCATCTGGAAAATGATAGGCAGATAATTTATGGGCAAACTTTGTACTTCCATGGTGCAAATATAGTAATGCATAAATAATTATAAACAAAAAAGCCTCCCGGAATCCGGAAGGCTTGTATTTTCTTGTTTACAATTACTTGCTTTTGCCGCCGCCTTTGCGCTTGAAGTAGTCAAGAGCGGGTTTATCGGTCGGAACAAGATCCCGTGCCTTACCAAAGTTTTCAGCAGCTTTTGCTTCGTCTTTTTCTTTAAACTCAGCATAAGTACCTAAATAGTCATAAGCTTCTGCCAGGTTTGTTTTGGTTCTGTCGTCAGCAGGCGCACCTTTTGCCAGGGTAAGCTCTATAAACTTCTCATAGTAAGGTTTTGCAAGACCTTTAATGTTGTTACGGTCTGTCTCCTTTAAGTCAGCAATTCTCGCTCTGTATACATAAGCCAGCGCAAATGGGCTGCTGGCCGTTTTTTGAATTACATAGCTAAATGCTGTATCTGCTTTAGCGAGTAATACACTATCAGTTCTTGGAGTTTTAGGGTCTTTATATTTAGCTGCATCCTGAACGGTAAAGCCAAAGTAGTAGTAAAGACCAGCGTAGAAACGATCGGTCAACTTCGCATTTCTTGATTTAGTGCTGTAAATGTCATATGCATCAGCAGCTTCCTTATATTTCTTTTGGTTCAGATCGGCCTTTGCAATATCCTGGTAAACATCCACAAAGCTGCTATCCAATTGCAAAGCCTTTTGCAAGGATTGTACACCTACTGAATCTTGCCCACTACCTATTTGTGCACGACCTAAATACATATAGTCACGTGGTATAACACGCTTAGGGTCGGCTTTTGATATCCAGGTATTTCCTGCAGTAATAGCAGCCGGGTAATCTTTGTTTTCCACTGCTGAATACAATAAGTACCTGTTTGCCCTTAAGTTAGCATTAGCATTTTTGGCGATGTCACCAGCTACCTGCTGCAAAGTTTTGAAATCGCCTGCGTTGATCAGGAAGTCAGCATATCTCATCTGAGACTCCGGAGAGTAGTCAGTTAAGCTGATATATTTTTTATACTGATCGGCAGCTTCCTTTACTTTTTCAGAAGCTTTGCTTGGGTTACTTTGTGCCCAGCGCAGATCGGTTTCAGCCCATTCGCGGTAAGCAGGACCATAATTAGGATCAATAGCTAAAGCTGCCTGAAATTGTTTTTCAGCATCTTCAAAGTTATCGGCATATTTCCACAGCACACCCAAACCTACGTCAGCAGCAGCAGATTTCGGATCGAGGGTTAAAGCAGTTGACAGGTTAGTGTAAGCGTCGTTACTTTTCAGCAATACGCGGTCAGCTTCACCCATGGTGATGAACAACTCAGGATCGTTTGACTGTGGCGTTGCGTTTTTATCCTTGCTTTTGGTAGCACTTGCAGCATTGCCTTTGGTTAATATGTCAAGAGCAGCTGTAGCATTAGCAGGTAAAACTTTTCCATTTGCATCAGGCAATAAATAACCCTTACCCATGTATACGTAAGGTTTGCTGTCTTTAGCTGCTAAAGTAGTAGCCTGAGCAAAATGAGACGATGCACCGGCATTGTCTTTATCCAAACGGGCAACGATACCCAAACCTACGTGGTTCAATGCTGAATTTGCGTTCACTCCCAACCCTTTTTGGAATACAGCTTTCGCTGAATCCGGGTAGTCTTGTTTTATGTATACCCAACCCAGGTAAAAGTAATTCTCATCCTTGGTTGATTGCGTGGTCACCAAATTCTTAAGCATCGATTTGGCTTTTTGGAATTGCTCCGCATCAATAGCTTTTTTTGCATCGGCAAGGCTTTGTCCATATACCGATGTCCCCGCGAATACCAGGCCCAGTCCGGCTGCAGCTATTTTACTGATAATCTTCATCTTGTTTAGTTAGTTTTAATGGTAATATGTGGTGTGTGTCAAGGCTATCGTAAATAACGACAACTCATTATTGATATTATAATTTATTTATTGTTCTTCAAATGCCCTATATAAATTTACATTTTCTGTATTTGACCTAATATATAAATTAAGGTTTATTAACTTTTTATAACATTAATGCAATATTAAAGTTTATTACTATGAATCGAAATATTCCTTTCGGGAATATTAATTGGCAGCAGCCCGGAACGTAAAATTATCCGTTGTCCTTTATCACTTTCAATAAAATATTCAAAGCCATGACCCAGGCCAACCCTTCCTGTGCAATTCACAATATATAAATACCTTAATAGGGGGTATTGTTTCAAATAAAGTGTTTCTTGCGATGGTCTGAAATATGAGGCAGATTCCTTTGCATTGCTCTCATCCCGGACAGCTAAAACCCTGGTATTCTTTGCTGCATCAGCATAATCTGCATCAGGATCAATTACCCAACTAAAGCTTGTAATTCCAATTGCTTCCGGGTGTTTGCTAACATATTCAATCACCTCTTTGTTTGATTTCAATGCATAAATATTCTTCTGCTTAAAATCATTTTGTCCGGTAAACTCTCTCAGATACCTTACCAGGCTCGAGTTCGGATTATCAAAAACTATACTCCGGTCAGTTTTAGCTTGTCCTGCAAGCATTTTTTTAATTTCGTTTACAGTTATGCCTGTGTCTGCTGACGCTTTATTTACGATTATAGCAACTGCATCAACAGCAAATTTTTTCACTTGCACAGTCAAATTGCGTGATTTTATTGCGTTCTGTTCATCGGTGTTCAGATCTCTTGCCAGAAATCCAAATCTCGAGCTATCGGCAATTAACATCTTTACCACATCGTTTTCAGTCCGGTACGCTATTGAAGGTTTTGCCTTAGGGTAATCATTCTTGAAAATATATAACTCCTGATCCAGGATAGGGGCAAAAGATTCATCTGAAACAAAAAGTGCTTCACCTGAATCCTTTGTGTCTGTGTCCTTACCAGATTTGTTCTGCTTACAGGTTTGAAATGTAAACAACACAAACATCGCCAAAGCCAATGCTATAATTCTATTCTTCATCCACAGGATCTTTTTTAAACAAGCGGGAAAATCTCAATACACTATATAGCAATAATAGAGCTCCAATTGCTAATCGTTCTGTTTTAGACATATCAAGCTGGTCAATAAGCGGTTGATAAAACATAATCATCAAACCGAAACTAACACAAGCTATGAGGGTGGCAAAGCCCAAAATAAGCAAAAACCGCCTTGTGAGCGATTTTTGCTGAAAATTAAATTTGTATGACATCAGACCTATTGATCTTCTGTTTGTAGTGTAAAGCTGATCGGCATAGTGTATTGAACACGTACCGGACGGCCGTTCTGAATACCAGGTGTCCATCTAGGCGAGTTTTTCAACACACGCATTGCTTCTTCGTCGCAACCGCTGCCTATACCGCGAACAACTTTGATATCAGTAAGTGATCCGTCTTTTTCAACCACGAAGGTTACGAATACTTTACCCTGAACATTGTTTTCCTTTGCAACCGCAGGATAGTGAATGTTGTTTTGCAGGTATTTGTAAAACTTCTCGATACCGCCTACAAATCCTGGTTCCTTTTCAACCGCGGTGAAGATCTTGTTAGGGTCTTCCTCAGTTACTTGTTTCACGTCCGAGTTACCTACAGGCTCATCGATCTTGATCTCTGCATTCGGGTCACCCTTAACAGTTTTCTGACCCGGGTCAGCAACTTCCAATTCCTTTACGGTTGGCGGTTGTTCCTTCACCTCATTATCCGGTTTTACTACCGGAGGAGGGAATTTAACCTGGTCAACCTTCGGTTTTGGTGGTTCCGGTGGCGGCGGTGGTGGTTTTGTTTTGTCTAACGGTGGTGGTGGTTGTAGCACCACATTAGTTATCTTCACCTTTTCGGTAGCTTTTGGAATAAAGCCGCTGATAAAGTTGACGATAGTTTGGAATGATATTAAAAACACAAATACAATAATGCCTATAATAAGAGCCTTGCTTGTATTTTTAGGGTTCTGCTTTCTTAAGTCATAAGCCCCATATGCTTTATTTCTGTCGGTAAAAACGACATCAAGCCATTCCGGTTTCAGTATGTCTAACTTAGATCCTAACATCTTGTTGGCTTTTAATTTTTAACGTTTTCTGTTACCTTTTAGTACAATTTATTATCCTTTAACATGCCTATTTCCGGAGGGGTAATAGCCACTACCGCGTGACTTTGTATACCGGTAATATTGAGCTCGTCAAGAATACTTACAAAATCTTTGTAAGTAGCTTTGTCGCTTGCTTTTACCAATACGATCATATAATTATCCTTCTCACCTTGGTGTGATTCCTCAATTTTCTTATTGTTTTCAATAAGTGTTTTACGAATTCCGTTTTTACCGAAATTATCTACCGTCGGTGGTGTTTTTCCTGGTGGGCCTACGTACCAAGCTATCGAATGATTGGCACCTAACAGCACGGTCATTGTCCTTGACTCAGGTACCGGCAATTGTACGTCTTTTTTAGTTTTATCAGGCCAAATTGTATCCATTGCCTTGGGTTTGGCAAGGGTAGTAGCCATGATGAAGAATGTGATCAGTAAGAACGCAAGGTCAACCATTGCTGTAAGATCGATACGTGTCGAGGCTTTCTTACTTCTTACTTTTCCGCCTTTTTTCCCTCCGCCCCCGGAGGTATCTAATTCTGCCATTTCTTACTTACCTTGATTTAGTGAAGTTATTAAACTAAACTTGTTGACTGCCTGTTTTTGCAACACGTCAATTATTTTTGAAATTTCAGGATATTGCTCGCGTGAGTCGCCTTTTATTGCAAACCTAAGTTCCTTGTTGTGTAGGTTTCTGGTCACAATACGTGCCTGGTATACCCAGTTGAACAATTCGCTGGTAACAATGTCGGTTGAATCCTTAGGTGCAGGTATGCCGGGCTGTGTATATTTCTTTTTATCTTCTGTACTTAAAGCTAAGTATTGCTTTAAAGTATTTACAGGCACACCAAAGGTTGGGATCAATGAGAACTTTTGTATCTCTTCAGGAGTAAAGTTCTGAGTATACTTTTTCCCCATCTCTTCAAGTAATGCTTTTCGCAGATCAGTACCTTCTAGTCCGAAGAACACTTTACCTTTACCTACAGTTATTGTAGCCATATCCACATCGGGTACGTTTACTTTAACAGTAGATGAAGGAACATCTACGCGCAGAGGGTCTTCCTGTTTTAATTTTGCTGTTAATATGAAAAAGGTCAGCAACAGGAAAGCCACGTCGCACATGGCCGTCATGTCAATTGCTGTGCTTTTTCTTGGAATTTTTATCCTCGCCATAACTAATTTCTTTTAAAATATAATAGTGTAATCAGGTTATTAAACACCCGTTCCGACACTGCGGAACGGGAAAAACTATCACTAAAATATTTTATTATCTCTTATTAGCGTGTGATGCAGCAAATGTTTGCACAATGCTAAATCCTGTTTCGTCAATCGCGTAGGTCAGTTTATCAATTTTTGATGTAAAGTAGTTATACAATACGATTGATGAAGCAGAGGTTGTAATACCTAATGCTGTGTTGATCAATGCTTCAGAGATGTTAGCTGAAAGTTGAGAAGTATCAGGAGCACCGGATGCAGACAGAGTCGCGAACGCACCGATCATACCCACAACCGTACCTAACAGACCGCTCAGTGTACCAATAGATACCAGTGTAGCGATGATAGTCAGGTTTTGCTCAAGCATTGGCATTTCCAATGAAGTTGCTTCTTCGATGTCTTTCTGGATAGCCAAAGTTTTCTGATCAATGGTCAGCGTCTGATCAGCTTCCATTTCACGGTATTTTTTCAAACCAGATTTTATAACGTTAGCTACAGAGCCTTTTTGTTTGTCGCACTCTGCGTTAGCAGCGTCGATATTACCTGCATTAAGTAAAGAAACGATCTTTCTTACAAAAGAGTCCATGCTGCCTGTGCCTGCTGCTTTACCAATTACGATAGCTCTTTCGATTGAAAAAACAATTACCATCAATACGAATGACATGATCACCGGTACGATCGGCCCTCCTTTGTGGATTGTACCGAAGATATCCTGCGGTAAACCATGTTCTACGTCACCACCTGCATAATGGCTCGGGTTACCTAATATAAAAATGAAAATCAGGATTCCGACAATGATACAAATAGGAATTGCTAGTACTGCAAACATTCCTGTTGCACTTGAGCTCTCTTTTTTTACAGGAGTTGTTGGTTTTGTTGGTGCGGTTGCCATTACTTTTAGATTTTAGTTTTAGTTTTTGTTTATAATAAAGTTAATTAATGTGCGTGTGTTAAAAGCGGATAACAAAATTAGAATTTTACTGAAATAAAAAAACTTTTTCTGATAATCTTTATAATTATTTAATAATCATTAAGGTTATTCGTCTGCAAACTGTGATTTACATAACGCCACCAAACAAAAAAATTGTCTTTCTTACAGACAATCTTTTTGCAATGAAAACTAAAAATTTTAATAATAGCAAGCAATCATCTATAAAAATATGTAACTATACTGCTATAGTTGCCTGTGGACCGGCACTTATTATGTCTGAATTACTGTGATTTACATATTGTTCGAAGTTTTTAATAAACGCCATGGCCAAATTATTTGCTTTTTCATCATAACTGTCCTTATCAGCCCAGGTGTTGCGCGGATTTAAGATGTTGTCGGGCACATTAGGACAATTTACCGGCATATTTAAATTAAATATTGGGTGCCTTCTATAATTCACATGATCCAACTGACCGTTTATAGCTGCTGTGATCATTGAGCGGGTGTAATCCAGTTTCATCCTTTTACCTGTGCCATAAGGCCCCCCCGTCCAGCCGGTATTTACCAGCCAAACATTTACATTATGTTTCTTTAATTTTTTACCCAGCAGCCTGGCATATTCAACTGGGTTTAATGGCAAAAAAGCCTGGCCAAAACATGCTGAAAAAGTGGTTTTAGGTTCGTTTATACCAGCCTCTGTCCCCGCAACCTTGGCAGTATAGCCCGAAATAAAATAATACATAGCCTGCTCATCTGTCAATTTTGATATGGGTGGCAATACACCAAACGCATCGGCAGTTAGGAAGAAGATATTTTGGGGCGATGAGCCTAACGATGGGATAACCGCATTATTTACATAATACATAGGATAAGCCACCCTGGTATTTTCAGTCTTATCAATATTGGCATAATTGACTTCACGCGTGCCGTCATTAAAGTTGATATTCTCCAGCAGGGCACCAAACTTAATGGCACTAAATATTTGTGGTTCTTTTTCAGGGGTCAGGTCAGCGCACTTGGCGTAACAACCGCCCTCGAAGTTAAATATGGTGTAATCACTCCATCCATGCTCGTCGTCTCCTATCAGGCTGCGCTCCGGGTCTGCAGAAAGTGTAGTTTTTCCGGTACCTGACAATCCGAAGAATATCGCGGTATCGCCCTTAGTACCCGTATTTGCTGAGCAATGCATGGAAAGTACCTTTTTTTCATGCGGCAAAACAAAGTTCAGCACAGAGAATATTCCCTTTTTGATCTCGCCAGTATATCCTGTACCGCCTATCAGAACGATCTTTTTACTAAAATTCAGGATAGAAAAGTTATGCTGGCGCGTGCCGTCCACTGCCGGATCGGCTTTAAAACCGGGTGCAGCAATTACAGTCCATTCAGGTGATGATGTAGGGTTGGCCACCTCAGGGCGGCGGAATAAGTGATGAACAAACAGATTCTGATAGGCGGTCTCTGTGATTACTCTTATGTCGATATGGTATTTCTCGTTAGCACAGGCTGATGAATCCCGTACAAATATTTCACGGTCTTTTAGATAATTAGTAACCTTATTGAATAACGCATCAAATTTTTTTGCATCGAACCTGATATTCACCTCTCCCCACCAAACGGTATCGCGGGTTATATCATCTTCAACAATAAATCTGTCTTTTGGAGAACGACCGGTAAACTCGCCGGTATCAATGGCTAAAGCACCGGTATCCGACAGCACACCTTCATGTCTCAACAGAGCGGATTCCACAAGTTCGGCCGGCGTTAACTGGTAAAAAACGGTATTTGCCCGACCCAGGTTCAAATAACCCAGATCAGGTAGGTTTTTAGAAGCATTTCTCATTAAATCGGTATAAATTGGTTTGTGCAAAAATACCGACTTTAAGAAGTAAAAAACAAGAAAATATAGATAATTATTTACATTATGTAAATTTTACACTTATGTAAATAGTTCATTTTAAGAAATTTAAGTTAGTGTATAAAAAAATACCAATACACTAACCGCCCGCTTTTTTTACCTTATACCCATCAGCCTGTAATAAAGTTAGGATGCGGTCGCGAAAGTCGCCCTGGATTAATATTTCACCATCTTTTACGGAGCCACCGACACCGCATTTTGTCTTCAATTGTTTGCCTATTCCCTCCAGATCGGCTTCTTTGCCCACAAACCCTACAATACGTGTTACCACCTTGCCCCCGCCCTTGCGGTCGAGGTGAATCCTGAGGCCCTGCTGTTGTGGTGGCGGTGTTGATGCAGCAAAACCTGTATCGCCATTGTATTGGTAGTCGGGATCGGTAGAATAAACGATCTGCGAAAAGTCTTTGAATTTTTTTGACATATCCTTTTAATTTCTAAATACTAAGCTCTAAATTCTAAAATTTATATATGCAAAAACAACTTAGAGTTTAGAATTTAGGGGTTACAGTTTTGCGTCTCTTCCTGTTATTATCCTTAATGATGCAGGCACCATCTGTATACTCACTTCTTTACCCATCATCTGCGGTTCGCCATCCAGGTGAACAGGGCCATCTGTTGAACGTTTTATGATGACGTTTTTACCCCGGATGATCTCCACGTATTTCGACTTGTCCGCCGTCTTCGCAAACATTCTGATACCCATTTCAGGAAAACGCCAAAGCGGAAATTGTTTGATAACACATATATCCAGCAAACCGTCCTGTACAGAAGCGTGTGGCGAAACGTGCGCATTGTTACCAAATTGGGAGGAATTGGCAATGCTCAGCATAAAAGCATCACGCACATATTCAGTTCCGTCGATATTTATCTGATAAGTTTTAGCTTTATAATTGGATATTTCGCGCAATGATGATTTAATGTAAGCCCAGAAACCCCGGTTCTTATCATGAGAAAACACTTCAGCAATATGCGCATCGAAACCCATTCCAGCTAAATTAAAGAACCTTTGTCCGTTTAATATCGCCGAATCAATAGCTTCCACGCGTTCGCCATTAATAGCTTCTATGGATTTTGCAGTATCCATTGGTATGCCCAGGAAACGCGCCAGCCCATTTCCAGAACCAAAAGGAATAACACCCAACGCTACATTAGTGCCTACTATGGCCGATGCGATCTCATTCACTGTTCCGTCTCCACCAACTGCTATCACATAATCATATTTACCTACTGCATCTTTGGCCAGTTCGCTGCCATGCATTGCTCGTTCTGTATAAACAATAGTGGACTCAAAGTGCGTATGATCCAGTATATTCTTTATCAGGGCTGGAACCTGGTCTTTCTTTTTTCCTCCGGAGATCGGATTTATAATAAATAAGGCTTTCCTTTTCAACTAATTATAATTTGACCGTCAAAAGTAACGGGATTTTCCGCTTTGTGAAAAATTGTTTTACTTTTGCCCTTGAAAAGTGGACTGATTTGTTGTTCTTGTACTTTAATCATTGACGTACAGAACTGGATTGCAACCACGTAAAAAAGTGCTAAACCCAGTTTCCTTTTTTAAACCGCGATCCCGTTAGATTTCCTGCTTTTAATTACTTTAATTAATTGCTTAACAAAAATTTTTATGCCCTATTTATTCACTTCAGAATCTGTATCAGAGGGACATCCGGACAAAGTTGCAGACCAGATATCGGATGCATTAATTGACAATTTTTTAGCTTTTGACCCTGAATCAAAAGTAGCTTGTGAGACTTTAGTTACAACAGGCCAGGTATTTTTAGCAGGCGAGGTAAAATCGAAAGCATACCTGGACGTGCAGAAAATTGCACGCGACGTGATCAACAAGATCGGTTATAACAAAAGCGAATATATGTTTGATGGTAACTCTTGCGGGGTGCTATCTGCCATTCACGAGCAATCTCCGGACATTAACCAGGGTGTTGACCGTAAAGAAAAGCAAGAACAAGGCGCAGGCGACCAGGGTATGATGTTTGGTTATGCTACTGTTGAAACAGCCAACTATATGCCTTTGGCTTTAGATATTGCTCACGCTTTATTGATTGAGCTTGCAGCTATCCGCCGTGAAAACCAGGAGATCAAATACCTTCGCCCGGATGCGAAATCACAGGTTACATTGGAGTACAATGATAACAGCCAGCCAACGCGCATAGATGCTATCGTTATATCAACCCAGCATGATGATTTTGGCGAAGAAAAGGCGATGTTGAAAAAGATCAGCGACGATATCATTAATATCCTGATCCCTCGTGTAAAGGCGAAATATCCAAAGTATGCGCACTTTTTCAATGATGATATTAAATATCACATTAACCCTACCGGTAAATTTGTGATTGGCGGTCCGCATGGCGATACCGGTTTGACCGGCCGTAAGATCATTGTAGATACCTATGGTGGTAAAGGTGCACATGGCGGTGGCGCTTTCTCAGGCAAAGATCCATCGAAGGTTGACCGTTCTGCTGCTTATGCAACACGCCACATTGCTAAAAACCTGGTTGCTGCCGGTGTTTGCGATGAGGTATTGGTACAAGTATCCTACGCTATCGGCGTAGCGCAGCCAATGGGTATTTATGTAAATTCTTATGGAAGCGGCAAAGTTGGCTTAAGCGACGGCGAGATCGCAAAAAAAGTAGAAAGCATTTTTGATATGACACCCTACGCAATCGAAACCCGCTTTAAACTGCGTAACCCGATATACAGCGAAACTGCAGCTTATGGCCACTTCGGAAAACCAAATCAGAAAGTAACCAAAACTTTCTTTAATCCATACGGTGAAGAGTTAAAGCTTGAAGTAGAACTGTTTACCTGGGAAAAACTGGATTACGTAGAAAAGGTAAAAGCAGCTTTCGGCCTGTAATACCTGATATAAAAAGAAAAGCGGCTTCGATATTATTGGAGCCGCTTTTTTATTGGATCATTATTTGGGTCACTAATTAGTCAAGGTCAGCGAAGAAAAGAATTGGTCACGGCCTGTTGTAGCCGCTCCATCCGGCACTACAGCTGCAAGACTATACATTTTAGTACTGATAAGTACCATAAAAATATACATCTTTTGCTTTTTAGTGGGGCTGTTTCCGGTAGTGGTATAACTGGTGTAGCCTTTCCATGTACCAATTTTAAAATCCTCTAAATTGACATCGGGCAGGCTTTGCGCCATCCCGGTTTTCAATTGGCTTGTAAATTCCGGGGTGGCCTTAATTGGGGCCAGGGTAGCGGAATCAATATTTGCAACCTTTTCAAAATCAACCACTGTTAGTGCATAACCAACACTATCCTTCCCAATTTTTTCTACTGAAATAAATGTGCCGGGAACCACCTCTTTGGGTGTGCCGGGGAATTTTACCGATACCCGGTTATCCGCTTTATGAGTTACCCACGCGGTTTGTGCGAAGGCGAACGTTATTGAAGTAACAATTAAAATCGCCAGAGAAATTATCTTTTTCATTTTCTAAATTTAGAAAAATTAAGCAGAAAGAAAATTAATGCCTTTTACCTTCTCACATCCTGCGATCGTATTGCCGCTAAATCGCCTGAGTAAGAATTGGTTCTCACTTACCGCTCTGGTAATTGGCAGTCTGACTCCCGATTTTGAATACTTTATAAGGATGCGGGTTCTTTCCATCTATAGTCATACCTGGTCGGGGATGCTTTGGTTTGATCTGCCGCTTGGATTAGTATTACTTATCCTTTACAACCGGTTGATCAAGAACAAAGTCATTGACCATTTGCCGCGATATTTTAATCAGCGTTTGTCAGAATTCAAAAATGAGCGGCCTGTATATCTTGGGGCTAACTTCGTTGTTGTGGTAATGTGTCTATTGATAGGAGTCGCTTCGCATATTTTCTGGGATAGCTTTACTCATCCTATGGGTTATTTTGTAAAACACAGCCATTTGTTGTCACATAAGATCATTATCAAACATTTTCCAATACCCGTTTATAGCATTCTGCAACAATTAAGCTCGATAGCCGGAGCTTTGATTATTATTTATACGATCAATAGGTTAACTCCAGGAAAAATCACAATTGCGAAAGGAAGCACAGCGTACTGGGTAAAAATAATAGGGATAAGTCTTGTGATACTAGCTATAAGATTTGCAACGGGACTAAAAATACATGATTACGGCGATGTAATTATGAGCGAAATCTCAGGATTATTGATTGGGTTGCTCGTGGTTTCTATCGCTACTCCAGTTCAACAGCCTCAATTAATACCTGCTTCTTCTGACAGCGCGCATTAACTGACGATGTCTTCTACTTTCATAAAAATCATTAGTAACTAATACGGCGTGGATCACACCCGGTATCCAAAAGCAAAGCGTAAGCAGGCAGCTTAAGATAAATGCACCAATACGCCCGGTTGTTAAAACCGCAGCTGGTGGAAATAATATGCAAAGGAAGTAACGCATAGTATCAATAAGACGGTTAATGTGGCGTTAAGTTACAAAGCAATATCTATTTTTACAAAATAACATCAACCTATGCAGCAAACTGAAGAAAACCCCTGGCAAATAACCTCGGAAAAAGTAATGTATGATAACCCATGGATCGGCGTTACCGAATACCAGGTGATCAACCCCTCAGGCAATCCGGGAATTTATGGAAAAGTTCACTTTAAAGGCTTTGCGATGGGAGTTGTCCCGTTGGATAATGATATGAATACCTATTTGGTTGGACAATACCGTTTTGTACTGAACCAATACAGTTGGGAAATACCGGAAGGTGGTGGGGCTTTTGATGTCCACCCGCTTGAATCGGCTAAACGCGAGCTATTGGAAGAAACCGGGCTCAAAGCCTCACGGTGGACAGAAATACAACGGATGCACCTCTCTAACTCTGTGACTGATGAACTTTCTATCATCTATCTTGCGCAGGATCTTGAACAATTTGAACCGGAACCGGAGGATACTGAACAATTAATTATTAAAAAAGTGCCTTTTGATGAAGTTTACCGCATGGTTTGCGATGGTGAAATAACGGATTCGGTAACGGTTGGGGCTGTTTTGAAGATAAAATTAATGCAGCTGGAAGGGCATTTATAATTATGACTAGATATCAGTTAATTAGAGACTAGCTGACTATTATTTCCCCTAATCTCTAATCTTTAATTAACTAATCAACTAATCACATCCGCACACTTGCTGTATCGAAAGCGAACAAATTTTTCACATAAATCCAACACAATACCCTGAAATACAACTAAATAACTCTTTGGCATCGTCTTGGTATAATCTGCTGTAACCTGCTGAATTTTGCTGTCGTCTCAGTAATTCAACAAGGTAGTTGTACAACAAAACCAAATTGGCCATGATCAGGAGTTATCTTAAAACTGCATTTCGCTTTCTGCTGAAGAACAAGACTTTCAGCTTTATCAATATTTTCGGTCTTGCGGTGGGCACTTTGTGCTGCCTTTACATATTGCTGTATGTGCAGGACCAGTTCAGCTATGATAAACACCATAAAAACTCAGAGGATGTTTATCGCGTCAACACCGATTTGAGTCTTCCGGGCGACAAACATCATAATGCCAGTACATCGCCTCCGATAGCTCCTGCCATCAAACGCGACTTCCCCGAAGTAGTACAGTTTACCCGCCATGTTGGTATCGGCGGCAAAAACCTGCTTAAATACAAAGAGCAATCATTTTACGAAGAGCATCTTGCTTATGTCGATTCTACGTTTTTCGATATATTCAGCTATCATTTTGTGGCGGGGAAAAATGCACCCGGACTGATCGCTCAACCCTATTCTATTGTACTTTTAAAATCTGTGTCCGATAAATTGTTTGGCAATGATGACCCGATAAACAAAGTGATCACCATTAGTAACGGGGACGGCAAGCACGATTTCAGGGTAGCCGCGGTGGTTGATAACAGCTTGGGCAAAACAGTTTTGGAGGACCATATATTCGTAACCATGCGCAGTGGCGGTACAGGTCAATTTGTGCTGGACAACACTGCGTGGGCAGGTTATAACTTTACCGATTCGTTCGTCAAATTACGCCCGGGCGTGGATCCAGCGGCGTTAGAGAAAAAGTTCCCTGACTTCCTGAACAAATATGGTGCGCAACAGCTAAAACAATTGGGGATGACCAAGGAATTGCACCTGCAACAGATTTCAACTATTCATACCACAACAGGATATGAAAATGAGCCAGGCAAGACCGTTAGCCCTATGCTATTGTACATATTAGCCGGTATCGCCATCATGATACAGTTAATTGCATGTATAAATTTTATGAACCTTTCCACGGCACGTGCATCTAAACGGGCTAAAGAAGTTGGTGTTCGTAAAGTCGTCGGCGCAGGTCGCGGTGACCTGGTAAAACAATTCTTGGGTGAGTCGTTCCTGCTTACGCTTATCGGAGTTTTGCTGGCACTTCCGCTCTTATACCTGTTATTGCCGTTCCTGAATCAAATCACACAAACTAATATACAGGCTTCGTTTCTGGCTAATGGCAGCGTTTGGCTAATGCTGGTCGCTATTGTTGTTATAACGGGAGTTTTGGCAGGCAGCTATCCCGCGTTCTACCTGTCGGCTTTTGAGGTGATCAAAGTGATGAAAGGAAATTTTAGCAATCAGATATCAGCCACGGGTATACGCCGCTCACTGGTGGTATTCCAGTTCGTACTTTCTATTATATTGATAACGGGCATCGTTATCATCTACAGCCAGCTGAATTTTATCAAAAATAAAGACCTGGGTTTCGATAAAAATCAAAAACTCGTTTTCAAGTTCTATACCGATGATCAGCAGAAAAAAATGACTGGCTTATCAACAGATTTCCAGCAGCTATCAGAAGTGAAAAATGTCAGCATGGCTAATAATTATCTAAGCCATTTTGTGGGCCGGGATCATGGCGTTTTTCTTGGCGGCGGCAATGCAGCAGCGGCTATCGACGCACAAAACATGGATACTGACGAGAAGTTCCTCAAAACCAATGGCATCCAGCTCATCAGCGGCCGTGATTTTCATGTTAAAGATTCCCTAAAAACACTCATCAACGAAACCCTTTGCAAAAGACTGGGCCTCGACCCGATGAAAGCACCAGGAACAAGGCTTTATAGTCAATACCTGAACGGACCGGTAAATTATGTCGATGTAGTTGGTGTGATGAAAGATTTTAACTACAACTCACTACATGGTGAAGTGCGCCCATTTATGCTGTTCTACAATAGCGATCCGAATGCTTTCGCTTATATGACAGTAGCGGTAAGCAGCGATAATTATAAATCGGTGTTAAATAAAATGCAAAACATCTGGCAAAAGAATCTGCCGGGTACACCATTTGAATACTCCTTCCTTGACCAGGAAGTACAAAAACAATACGAAGCAGAGATCACTTTATCGCAGATCATAAATTCGTTTACCCTTATGGCCATTCTTATCTCCTGCCTCGGATTGTTCGGATTAGCCGCCTTTAGCGCTGAACAACGCCAGAAAGAAATCGGCATCCGCAAGGTATTAGGAGCCAGTGTTACCGGAGTTGTTGCGCTATTGTCTAAAGAGTTTATAAAACTGGTAGCTATCTCATTCATTATTGCCACTCCGATAGCATGGCTGGCCATGCACAAATGGCTGGAAGCCTTTGCCTATAAAATTACCATTAGCTGGTGGATGTTTGCCATCGCAGGCATAATGTCAATCTTCATAGCACTGGCAACCGTTAGCTTCCAGGCTATAAAGGCGGCTTTGGTGAACCCGGTGAAGAGTCTAAAATCAGAGTGATTTAGAGATCGGAGATTAGTTAATTAGAGATTAGGTATTTATGTCTTTCCAATAGCGATGGGTTTGAAACCCATCGCTATTGGAAACCTTTGAACGTTACAACTTTACAACCTTACAACTAAATATTACCTTTGCCTCTCTATGAGGAAATTTTTAGGCTACATTTTAACCCCTATTCATTATCTGCTGTTTGGTTTGTGGCTGGTGGTTTTTCACCCTATCCAGTGGATTTGCTTTAACTGGTTTGGATACAAAGCACATAAGCGGGCGGTTGATGCATTAAATTTCTTCCTGGAGAGCTCCTATTATGCTGTGGGTGACACCGTTACTTTTATTAATAAACAAAATCTGCCGGTTGGCCGGCCGATGATCTTCGTGGCCAATCACCAAAGTTTGTACGACATCCCAGTACTGATATGGCACCTGCGTAAATACCACGCTAAGTTTATTTCTAAAGTAGAACTGACCAAAGGAATTCCGTCTGTATCATATAATCTGCGCCATGGAGGTGCCGCCAATATCGACCGCAAAGACCCACGCCAATCCATCATGGAAATATCTAAACTGGGCACCCGGATGAAGGAAAACAGGTGGTCGGCAGTGATATTCCCTGAAGGCACCCGCTCAGCTGATGGAATAGTAAGAACATTCCAGCCTGCCGGGGTAGCTACACTATTAAAAAAATGCCCTGAAGCCCTGATTGTCCCTATCGCCATTAATAATTCATGGAAAATGGTGCGCTACGGTAGTTACCCTTTGAATACTTTCCTGCGTATGACATGGGAAGTGTTGCCCCCAATCGACCCTGAAAAAAGACCAGTTGATGAGGTAGTTGCTGAAGCTGAGGCGGCGATTCGGAAAAGTCTTGGACAGTGATCAGTTGGCAGTTTTCAGTGTGCAGTTGGCACATTCTAATTTATTTTATGGAAACTGCCAACCGGCAACTGCAAACTATATGTTTTTCCCGTCAACAATCTTAAAGAAATCCTCGCGGTAAGTATCCCCTACAGGGATGATCTTGTCACTAATAAAAATGCGGCTGCGTTCGATGCTGTCGATCTTATTAATGGAGACGATATAGGATTTGTGCACGCGGATGAAATGCTTTTCGGGTAATGCATCTTCCATCTTTTTCATGTTCTGCAGGGTGATAATGCGCTCGGCAGGTGTAAAAATGGATATATAATCTTTCAAACCTTCGATAAACAAAATATCATTCAGGTATACTTTTTGGATCTTGTGCTCGGTCTTTACAAAGATGAAATCACTCAGAAAATCATTTTGAGGGGCGGCCTCAACCTTTATTTCCGGCTTGGCAGATGGCTGGATGATAGCCTGTGCTTTTTGTACTGATTTAAAGAAGCGGTCGAACGCGATAGGTTTTAATAGGTAGTCGATCACATCCAGCTCATACCCTTCCAAGGCATATTGTGGGTAAGCTGTGGTCAGTATCACTTTTGCTTTACCATTAGCAATACGCAGGAACTGGATACCTGTCAGCTCAGGCATTTGCACATCCAAAAATACCAGGTCGACATTTCCTTCCTGCACCAGTTGCAACGCCTCGATAGGATTGGTTGTTACCTTCACCAATTGCAAAAAGGGCATCTTGGAGATGTAATCTTCCAATATATGGAGCGCCAAAGGCTCATCATCTACTACAAGGCATCTGATCATATTATAAAACTATTGATAATTCGCAGGTATAGATATTGGCTTCGTCCCGTATAGTTAAACTATAATTCCCGGAATAAAGCAGATCAAGTCTTCGTTTAACATTATTTAACCCAATTCCGCCTTCGGTATCCCGGTTCATCATATGCTTTTTGTTCTCCATAAAAAAATGAAGATGGGTACCATCCAGGTTTATCCGTAAACATATGGGCGAAGACGGGTCATTGGCCACCCCGTGTTTAAAAGCATTCTCTATAAATGCGATCAGCAACAAAGGTACAATCTTTTGCGCACCAACTTCACCCGTTATTTTAAAGTCGACAAAGGCTTTATTACCAAACCTTATCTTTTGCAGATCGATATAATTTTGCAGGTATTGCAGCTCCTTAGCCAGGTCAACTTTGTTATCATTGCTTTCATACAGCATATACCGCATAATCTCTGAAAGCTTCAGTATAGCCTCGGGCGTGGTATCCGACTTCTGATAGGCCAGTGAATAAATACTATTCAACGAATTGAACAAAAAATGCGGGTTGATCTGTGATTTCAGGAAAGCCAGCTCGGCGGTAAGGCGCTGATTTTCCAGATCGCGCTGCACACGTTCGTTCAAAAACCAATCGACGCTAAACTTTAGTGCCGTACTGAGGAATAAGAAAAAGATATTGGTTAAACATGAACTGATCATGTATGTCCCGAAAGATGTTTCCTTTCGACCTTCTATCAGGATATAGCTTTTGAAGATATTGGCCAGTCCGTACTTGCCCAAAGCGAAAACGATGATCACAATAACAAGCGCTATGCTATAGTTCCTGTAGCTCTTTTTATCTAAAAATTTAGGGATCAGGAAAAGGTAATTGAGGTAAAAAAGTCCAATATTCACCATGGCAAAAAGACCAAAAATGACTGCCAATTGAGCGGCGGTCATTTTACTGTTGCTATGGGCCAGGAACATAAAATAAGAGACAATCCCCACCCAAAAAACAATATGCCAGAATATTTGCCAGTTACGCTTCATTGCATCTAATGTAATATATTCAGCGCTTTATCAGCTATATATTTATATATAGCCCCCGTTTTTACCGATAAACCCGGCAAAATCTCCGATGAACGCCTGATAACAGGAAAATGTCCGTTCATCTACAATTCCCGTCAGTTGGTCTAATAGATTTTAGCAGATTAAACTTTCGCAGTTTATTTGTATCATAATCAATCACACAATGAAAAAGCTATTCTCTAATTCGAATCCATTTATCTTACTGCTGTTACCTGTAGTATTTGCTTTGGTGATGGGGATAAGTTATCAATTTCAACAAAAAAAGGTTAATACCGAAGGCGCTTCTGCTGCAGTACATGCAACTTCGCTGTTCTATAAAGGTGTAACCCTGGTTAAAACTGTTTGCTCTGTTGCCAAAGAAAAACTATGGTAATCAGCACTGAAGGGTTGAGCTTTAATTTTGGCAACCAGCAGGTTGTCAGATCGCTTTCCCTCCAGGTGCCCGAAGGCAGTATTTACGGTTTCCTTGGCCCAAACGGTGCCGGAAAAACCACAACTATAAAATTGCTGCTCAATCTGTTAAAAACAGATCAGGGCAGCATTCATGTTTTTAACCAGGAGCTGCAAAGTAACCGCATCTCCATTCTTTCACAAATTGGCTCGCTGATAGAGCAACCCGCTATTTATCTTCACCTTTCGGGCAGGGAAAACCTGGTAAACCGGGCATTGGTGTTACAGGTACCCGAAAAGCGTGTGGATGAAATGCTCGATCTGGTTCATCTGACTGACGCAGCGAATAAAAAAGCGGGCAAATATTCTTTGGGGATGAAGCAACGGTTAGGCATTGCGCTTGCTTTGCTATCTGATCCAAAACTTTTGATACTGGACGAGCCGACTAATGGTCTCGATCCAAATGGCATCATCGAAGTAAGGGAACTATTGATCCGATTAGTGACCCAACATAAGAAAACTGTTTTTGTATCAAGCCATTTATTGGCCGAAGTAGAACGTATGGCTACCCATGTGGGTATTATCCATAAGGGCGAAATGCTTTTCCAGGGAAGTATAAAAGACCTCGAGGCGATCAGTCAGCCACAAATACAGGTTGAAGTGAACGATAGTGTTGACGCCGCCAATTTCCTGAAAAAACAGGGCCTCACCGTAAATGAGGTGAATGACGAGCATGTGTCTATTCCATTTACCTCAAAAACGCAAATGGGCGAGATCAACACTTTGCTGAACCGAAACGGCTATACGGTTTACAGTATCCGCAAGGTGAATAAAGACCTGGAGAAATTATTTTTAGATATCACCCAAAACGCCTGAGCAGATGAAGGGATTTTTACTATCGTTCCGATCGGAGTTTTATAAAACGCGCAAAACCATGGGTTTCTGGAGCGCTGTTTTATTACCGTTGCTCATTTGTTTACTGCTGTTCATCGGCTTTTTCAATAAAAGCGAGCACCTGGCCCACATGCCTGGCTTTATGGCCTGGCTGCAATTTGCAGGAGCAATTCTGGCGGTAATGGGTTCGTTGCTGTTGCCCATGCTTATCATCTTTATTGCTTACTCAGTCAATAGTATCGAACATAAGGCTGATACCTGGAAATCGTTATTCAGCCTGCCTATTGCTAAATTGTCAATCTACGCCGCTAAATACTTTTATGCGCTTTTCCTCGTATTTCTTTGCCTGGTGCTGTTTGTGTTATTCACGATCGGCTTCGGTGACTTCCTGAGTGTACTAAAACCTCAATTGAAATTCAATGAATATCATATTGAAAAGCTGCTGGCTCAGATCTACTTCAAGCTGTTCTTAGCCTCATTAGGTATATTATCCATACAATTTTTACTCAGCCTTCTTTTCCGTGATTTCCTAAAGCCGATGGGTATTGGCTTCGTTGCAACCATCGCCGGCGTGATCTTTGCTAATGTGAACTGGCAATATGCTTACCTGTATCCGTACAGTCATCCTATGCTGACAATCAAAGGACTATTAAATAGTCGCATGAATAACAGTCCTACTATGCCGGAGATTAAGGTCGACATATTTACTAAAGATATACTGGTGAGTTTGACTGTTGCAGTGGGGATGTTTGTATTGGGGTATTTTATTGTCTTGAAAAAGAGTGTGAAATAAAAGTAAGAATCATAGTTCATTTGAAGCGGGATTCACAAGTACTTTTCGCCTTAATAAGACAAAGTACATGCAAGATAAAATAGCCAAGTAAATAAACATCTGTTCTAAACAATCAATTCTTGTAAATTCTATTTTAACAAAGCTTATAAGTGGTACCGCCAATATCTTAGCAAGCAAAAACCAATAGAGTAAGCACCAAATAGCAACAATTATCGTTGAACTGATAATCGTTTTCCGGAATTTTCTTATCCATAAAACTTGTGGTAATAGTACACAGTTAAATAAGGGCATCCCAAATTCAAACCAATAGAGTCTGGCTGAACGGTTACTAAATACATACTGCTCATATTCTGCGCCTGAAAATAGGGTCGTAAATACTTTTGAAAAAATCATTATTATAAATAAAAAGGAGCCTAAAAGTATTACGCGATTAACAGACTGTACTAGCACTTTATTAGCTGAAGAATAGCGGAATTCAAAAAGATTTGCAACGAATAATGCCGGGACTAAAATTGTTGTCCCAACGAATATGGAATAAACCACAAATTGAATTACATTACTCATACTTGTTTATCATACTATTTCACCGGTTTCGGATATACCGGCAAACTCTCATGCCATTCCGCATCTACTGATTGCACCGCGAAAAAGTAATTATCTTTTGAATAGGCTATGTCGGCTTTGGTATCAGTCACATAAAACTTCTTCTCCCAATACGGGCTGGTAGTTTCGCGCATCAGAACATAATAGCCTACGGGCTTTTTGCCATTTGCCGGGGCGTCCCACTTTAATTGCGTACGATTGGTTAAACCGCTGGTCACTATACCTACATTTTGCGGTTCAACTGGAGCTGATGCAAGATTGGCTAATACCGAAAGATTCATCCGGGCGACCTTTTGCACGTAATTGAAATCTACGTAGTCGGGTAGATCACCATAGCTTACGCCATTTTCAGTGCGGATGGTTTGGTGTTGGCGCGTAAAGTCCTCATTCATTTCGGTAATACGGACTGCTGTGAAACCCTCCTGCTGAAAAGGTGTATGGTCACCTCCTCGCAGGTAACGATCGCGCCGGTAGATCAACTTTACATCCAATTGATCAACATAGCGCTCACCTGTTTCTTTAATATATCGTGACAGCTCACGCGATGGGCTATCATTTTCACCACCCAATGCTATTAGACTCGCAATATTCTTTTCATTACGGTTATCAATGGTGGGTACACCCTCGCTGAATATGCGCACACTACGATTGTCCTTCAAGTCAGTTTCCATACCATGGCTATTTCCCACTATATCATTATTCAGCATCGCATCAATGTTCCAGCTTTCGGCTTTAGCACGTTTGGCGACATGTGCCGAACCTAATAATCCCTGCTCCTCACCTGCCACAGCCATAAAAATGATTGTTGCAGGGAATGAACGTTTGGACATCACCCTCGCCAACTCCATCGAAACCGCCGTACCCGAGGCATCATCATTGGCTCCGGGTTCATCGCCATTTGGATCCATTATATCCGACATCCTCGAATCATAATGCCCAGAAACAATATAAACACGGCTATCTTTTGGATCGGTGCCTTTCAGAATGGCCAATACATTTTTCAGCTTAACAGGCGCATTAACCCGCTCACCTTTGGGTTGGGTAGAAGTATCGAATTTTACAGTCATGCGTCCATGCGAATCTGCTGCATAACGTTCATATTCGGCTTTTATCCAATTACGGGCTGCACCTATGCCGATGGCTTTGCTGGTTGTATCGCTCAGTGTATGACGTGATTTAAAACTGACCAGTTTGCGGATGATCGTCTCAATATTGTTTGACGACACCTCGTCCACCATTTGTTTAATGGTGACATCCTGCTTGATGGTAGTTTGCGCCATGACAGGCACACAAAAAAAGAATAACGGCAAAATAAATTTCAGGTACTTCATGATGATATTGGGTCATTTGGAGACGCGATGCATCGCGTCTCTACAGGTTTCTAATTCGCATCCGCTTCCTCCGCCTCTTCCATAATATTCCCGGTCTGCTTAAAATTGCTGCGCACAAAATGGCACCAGTCGCATTCTTCTTTTCCGCAACCGGTGTTAAAATCATGTGCTTGTATTTTAGCATAAACCGTCTTGATCTGTTCCCTCACGGTCTCCACATCTTCGGGACTGATTAATATTTTTTCCGTAACATATTCGCCTTCGCTTACCGGTTCAATAAAATCAAATTGCGTGCTTATTACCTGCCAGTCTTTAGAGCGGTCATTCTCGATCAGCAATTTATAAAATACTGCTTGCCGCCAGTAATCGCCGCCATTGGGTTTATCGTTGGTCGGTCGCAGTAATTTCTCTTTTGCATTGCGGAATTTACCGGTTTTATAATCAACCACAGTGACTTGCTTGCCCGTAAACTCGACCTTATCCAAACTACCTTTTACCGGCACACCGCCTACCTCAATGTTTTTGATTGATAACTCCACTAATGCTATTTTATTCCAGCTGAGTGTATTCAGCTCGTAATAAGGCGGTAATATTTTATCGCCGTAATCCAGGCGCAGTTTAAATTCGTCCTTGGTAAATGAATCCCGGTTACGGAACATGTAGGTGCGGAAATCCTTCATAAACAACTCTGTCGGAGGGAACTCATCATCATTCTCTTTCAGACTACGGAAAGCGCGTTTCAAGGCATCATGTGCTGCCGAACCAAATGTCGCTGAAGGACTTTTACCCGACGGCACCCGTATCAAACACTGGAAATAAAACCGCAGCGGGCAATCCAGGTAATTACTCAAATGCGTAACCGAGAGCGTATAATTTTGCAGTAACTGATTAATATAATTTTTGTCGATCAGCTCCACTTTCGGCTTATCATCCTCGCTAAACTGGGTGGCATAAAAATCCAGCATATCTTCCTCTGCAGGCTTTGGATAATCAACCCGCAAGCTGGTCGTAGCTAGTATCTCCCCTACAAATTGTGAGGCTTCCTGGTCTTTTCCGTTTTTATCTCTTGCTGCGTAGGAAACGCTAAGATGCTGCTTGGCTCGGGTTAAGGCTACATAGAATAAACGCCGCGATTCTTCTCGTTGGGCGATCTCGTCGTCCGGTGCCTGCGTTAATGTATCCGGCAAACTAAATCCGTTATTCCGGCCCTTGCTGTCCCAGGTCTTTTTATCACAACCGATCAGGAACACATGCTCAAATTCAAGCCCTTTCGAGCCGTGGGCTGTCAGGAAATTGACGCCATTTTCGGAATAGATCACTTGTGTTAAAGGCAGCCTGATGTTATTATCACGCATCAGGTCGATGGTATTAACCAGATCTACGGCGCGGATATCCGGATTTTTGCGGCTCTCATCTTTCAGGAAATCGAAGAAGTTGGTTAGTACTTGTATGTACCAGCCTTTGTCCGGCTGCTTCATAATGTAGCGAAGGATGCCCATCTTCGATATAAGATCCTGAAAAAGCTGCTGCAAAGTTACACTGACTGACGCCTTCAACAGATCGTCGATGTAGGTCATCAGGTATTTCATCTCCTGGTTAGCGGGGGCATCAAATAATGCTTGCTGGGCAGGCATTTTTAACCCGCTGATGTATCTTCTGATAGACGATTTCGGCTCACCGTTATTCGACGTTTTGTAATTTTGGCTAGATACTGCAATACTTGCTTTAGCGATCTCGATGGGCGGAATTTCAAAGAAATCATAATGCATGATCTCGAACAGCAATTCATCACCACTATAAGGCGAATCCATTTCCATAGCGAGGTAACGCAGGATGTTAATGATCTTTTCGCCAAAAGGCAGCGTCAGGATATCGATCTTCCGCCGGGTATTTACGGCTATCTTTTTTGAGTCGAGGTATTTCAATAACTCCTCCACCTGGCTGTGGTTACGGTAAATTACCGCAATCTCGCCGGGAGCGGTTCTACCATCTACTAGTTGTTTGATTTGCTGTGCAGTATGCACCATCTCCTGCGCCGGATTCTCATATTCCCTTATCGAAGGTTCATGTGCTAATTCTTTAAACCGGGCTCCGGCCGCCATCAGGTTTTTATCCAATTGCAACTGACCTGTTAAGCGTTCGCGATTATTGCCGATCAGCGCTTTAGAGATATCCAGGATATGTTGATTGGAGCGATAATTTTGTTTCAGTACGACCGTTTTCAGTGTGTTAACATAATCGCCTGCAAAATCCAGGATATTCTTCATATTGGCACCCTGGAACTTGAAGATCGACTGGTCGTCATCGCCCACCACAAACACGTTTGGCGTATCCCAGTAATTCAGTAGTAATTTGAGCAACTCGCTTTGCGAACCGCTGGTATCCTGGAATTCATCAACCAAAATGTATTGATAGCGCTCCTGGTATTTGCGCAGCATTTCTTCATTCTCGCGGAAGGCCTTAAGCACCCAGATGATCATGTCGTCATAATCATAATAGCCACCGATCTTCATCTTGACATCGTATCGCTGATACTCGCTCACCGCTGCCAAAAGCTTGGCCATTACATCACTCGCCGCATCAAGATCCTTCTGTTTTACATCGCCAACTTTAATTCCTTTTACAGCATTGGCGCGTTTGTAAATATATTCCTCGCGGTTGGGCAGGTCTTCCAGGTATTCAGTTACCGCCCTGCGGATCATATCCTCGTCCCAGTTTTCCCGCTTCATTACCGAGAACAGGTTTTTTAGACGGGGTACGTCGTAATAAATATCCCCTGTGAAACGCTTTAATAAATGTTCATTTGGGAAATCATCAACCAATTCTTGGAAGAGCGCTACCGAATCCAGATCAGACAAGGGTTCCAAATTCAGTTTACCGAAATAGTCCAGGTTTTCCTGTATCACCTCGTTACAAAAAGCGTGGAAAGTATAAATATTTACCCGGTATGCATCCGGACCGATAAACTCGAACAAGCGCTTGCGCATAGCAACCGCTCCGGCATCGGTATAGGTTAAACACAGTATTTCGTGCGCACTGGCGTCGGTCTCCAGCAATATCTTACCGATACGTGCCGCCAATATCTGCGTTTTACCTGTCCCCGGACCAGCCACAACGAGCACAGGCCCCTCAATCTGATCCACAGCTGAGCGTTGCTCGGGGTTTAACCGGTCTAAAGCCTCCTGAAATTTCTCGTTATATTTATTGGGAGTAGATTGCATAAGTGAATAAAGTAAATGTAAGCAAAAGACGACGAAAATATTTCGCGCCCTTGTCAAATAGAAAATGAATATTTGGAATTTTTAGCTCTCCTTCGCCGCCGCCACAATGTCCCTCACCTCCAAAATTCGCGTCGGATAACCGTGCAAAGTAACATTGATCATCGCCCGTCCAACTTCGGCCAAATCGCATGATTTGGATGGGAATAGCGCGTGAAGTACCGGGTACAGCCAACTAAGATACTTATAAATTGAAGGCACATTCTTAGCACCTTTGGCAGCTCTCATCAATCCGGGTCTGAAATTGAATTCCTGCTTAAAGGGCAGTTTGGCCAGATCATTCTCTGTTTTGCCTTTTACCCGCGCCCACATCTGGCTGCCTTTTTCAGTGCTATCGGTGCTGGCGCCAGATACATAACAGAAAGTCATATCCGGATTTAGTTGACTTAATGTTTCACCTACATGCATGGTTAAAGTGTAGGTGAGTTTATAATACTCCGGCTCCTTCTTACCAAGAGACGTTACACCCAAGCAAAAATAGCAGGCATTATATCCTTTCAGTTGATCAGCTATTGGCGAAATGTCAAAAAAGTCAGCATGGATGATCTCTGTTAATTTAGGGTGACTAAAACCAGATGGTTTACGGTTTATTATCAGTACGGCCTCTACCTGTGGGTGCGATAAGCATTCGTTCAATACGCCTTCGCCTACCATCCCGGTAGCGCCGGTAATAATCGCCCTGATCTTTGTTTCCATGCTGTTGAATTTATTTTAATATGACCCCCGTTCCATAGGGGAAAACAGTACTAACCCGGACAGGTAACTTCCCTTTTGGATTGATAATGCGGTTTACCACCTTCACTGCCGAGCGCTGCATTTCATCGCTCATTTGGTAGCCTGCTATCAACGCGCCAGCATTCTCAATTCCCGGCAACCCGGCCATGGTATAAGGGTTGGCAAACACACAAACCACTGAGTGCGGATGCGTTGCTATCTGCGCTATAAATATTTTTACACCATTACTATAATCCAGTTTGCTCGCAGGGCGTGCGCGGGTATCATTAATGCTGACGATCACCTGGTCGTAACCGCGTAGTTTATCCAGCAAAGCCAGCAGGTCATCGGCTGGTGTTGCCTTGCCTACAATAAAGGTGTCGTTATTCAGGTACCATTGTGCAATCTCATTCTGAAATAGAGTAGGCTGTGTAACGCCGATGCTTACTATGGCCGTCTTCGCTATTGGATTAAGCTGCACAGTCGACGCATCGCCTTTCAATAAGGTAACAGAGGCATCAGTCAGTTGTTGCACTAACGCTTTAGCACTTTGCCTGTTCAGGTCCTCGACCAAATTTTCAGGTGATGCCTCGCGATAATGGTTCAGCCCGGCCCAATATTTGGCAGTTAATACTTTTTTAACCTTTGTCTCAAACTCCAGCCTGGTGATTTTTTTCTGACGAACGGCTTTCTTTATAATGTCTATCGCTCTTTCTGAATTTTCTGATAACTCGATGATATCATTACCTGCTATAAAAGCACGCAGATCAGCTTCACCTTCAGGGAAATATTTTACAACCGCTTTCATTTCCATCGCGTCTGATACTACCAACCCTTTAAAGCCAAGCGAGTCCTTTAATGCACCGGTTATAATAGGACGAGATAAAGTTGAAGGCAGATTTTTAGTTGAATCCAAAGCAGGAATATTCATGTGGGCGATCATTACCCCGCTTATACCTGCTTTGATTGCCTGCCGAAATGGATATTCTTCCAATGTATCTAACCGCTCACGGGTGAAAGGTAGTAAAGGCAGATCAAGATGTGAGTCCACATTGGTATCGCCGTGCCCTGGAAAGTGCTTGGCTGTAGTAAGCAAACCGGCATCCTGCATGCCTTTCATATAAGCAATACCTTTAGCGGCGACATTGTATTTGTTATCCCCAAACGACCGGTAATTGATCACCGGGTTATTGGGATTATTGTTCACATCCATATCCGGCGCCAGGTTGATCTGCATCCCCAGCCGTTTAAAATCATAAGCTACAAACTGACCCATTTTATAGATCAGCGTATTATCCTGTATCGCGCCTAAAGTCATCTGGTAAGGATAAGAAATAGTCGAATCCAGGCGCATACCCACGCCCCATTCGCCGTCCATTGCAACCAGCAACGGCACTTTGGCCAGTTTTTGATATTTATTGATCAGATTCAGTTGCCTAACCGGTCCGCCCTGAAAAAATACCAGTCCGCCTATCTGCTGATCTTTGATCACATTCCCAACCGAATCCTCATAAGCCTGCCCCTTATCAGTATGCGCCCTGACAAAGAATAGCTGCGCCACACGCTGCTTCTTGCTCAGCTTTTTATAAACCGAGTCGACCCAATGATTTTGGCGGTTTAATAAGTTGATATAGCTGGTTTTTTGCTGCGCGAAGGCAGAAAGGCCGCCCATCAACAGCACAAACAGAAAAATATGCTTAAGCCCTTTTTTAAATTGATGCATAGTAGTTTCAAATGTAGCAGATTAGTTGTAAAGGTTATGTCTTTGCTTGCTTTTCATTGTCAGTAGTGAATGGTCAATCGTGAATATTTCAACCATTAAAACTACTACAACCTCTATAACTACTCCAGCCTAATCACAACCAACTTAAACCCTAATTAAAAAAATTTCCACAGACGACTAAACCTATTCCTGGTCTTTCACTCTAAAAATTCAGTAAACGAAAAAAACTTACACTAATGAAACACATTTTTATTTTAGCTATATGCCTGCTGGTAGCAGGATCTGTAAGCGCCCAAACTTATTATTATGGCCCTCGTCGCGTTGTTCATCATCGCCCGGTGCAGCGCCAGCAGGATGACTTTAACCGCCCAAGCGTTGGCATTGAAGGTGGTGTCAGCCTGGCCAATACTGTATCTTCCTATAATACCGGGTACAGTACTAATGGTATCGTAGGATTCAATGCCGGTTTAGTTGCAAATATTCCTTTAGTATACCCATTATCCTTTCAGCCTGAAGTTTTATTCTCTCAGAAAGGCTACCAGGCTTATACTACTGATGGTACGTTAACCCAGCGCAACAATTATATCGATATTCCATTGCTGGCAAAATTCCGTATCGTTCGGGGATTCAATTTCCTGGTAGGTCCTCAGATCAACATACCAGTATCCAGCACTACTACTTTTGATAATGGCTTTACCACCAGCCGTGAAAGTTACTATGATGATGCCACTAACAAAAGTTATATTTCAGGCGCATTTGGCTTGAGTGTCGACCTTAATCAAAACGTTGATATACATGCCCGTTACCTGATCGACCTTTCATCCAATACTTACGATCAGAATTCTCCAATCCCTAATTATCGTAACCAGGTTTGGCAATTTGGTATAGGTATTAAGTTTCAGTAAAACTTTTAATTAATATTTTATTTCAGGAAGCTGTAGCTTTGCTACGGCTTTTTGCGTATTGTAACTATATGTTAAACTAAAAGGCTCGCATTCGAGTTATATAGTTTTGCCACTACCTGTATTATATGATTTCTGTTATTATCTCTTCCGTTAAGCCCGAATACTTAAAACAAGTAAGCATTAATATTGAAAATACTATCGGTGTACCATACGAACTTATCACCTTCGCTAATGGCTCCGGTGAAAAAGGCCTCTGCGAAATCTATAACCTTGGGATTGATAAAGCCAAATACGATGTGCTTTGCTTTATGCACGAGGATGTCGACATCAAAACTGAAAATTGGGGAAAAGCCGTAATAGATCACTTCAACTCTGATCCGGATTTAGGTTTACTCGGAATTGCCGGCAGCACCTATAAAACATTAACACCTACAGGCTGGCACGGCGCAGGTGCCAACACCCCTCGCGGAAACTATATTCAAAGCTCAAAGAAATCTAACCTGCCCCCCAAGCACTATTACCTTAACCCTTATAATGAGGAGATTGCCCAGGTAGCCTGTGTTGACGGTGTATGGCTATGTACCACAAAAAAAATCGCATCCGAAGTCAGGTTTGATGACGCTACTTTTAAAAGATTTCATGCATACGACCTGGATTTTTCATTGGCCGTAGGTCAGAAATATAAAGTAGCTGTAACCTACAATGTATTGCTTGACCATTTTTCAGAAGGCAATTATGACAGTTCGTGGATGGAAGAAACCTTGAAGTTACATAGCAAATGGAATGAGGTATTACCTGTAAACGTCGGAGATACGCCGCTTGAGACAGTGATACGGATTGAAAAGAACGTTTTCAAAGGGTTTATTAATCAGTTGATCCATTTCAATTATCCTATACAAGTGGTGTTAGATGTATTGGCAAGATCCAAAAAATACTTCGGCCTTAAACCATTCCTGATGACCAAACTCAAGTATTATATATTTTCAAAATACTTTTTTAAGAAACAAGTAAGTTGAAAAGCTATATAATATAGCCCATACTTTTAAACACAGGTCGCCAGAAATCCGTATGCTTATCCCAGGCATGGCAACCAAAAGGAAGTTTATTATAACTCAGAAGCAGAGCTCTTTGGGGATTAGTTTCAAATGCAAATTGCAGCCCGGTTTCGAGCGGAGGTATAGCCAACCTTTTTTCCTTGCGGTTGAGCTCGATACTCCAGAAAATATCCTCATGAAACCAACTGCTGTTCTCTTTCTGATATTTTTCTATTAGTGATTTGCACTCGACACAATACTTAATAAAAGTATCAACCTTTCGTAACGAAAAGCCGCCGTTGCCCACCCGGTCTTCCAGTTGCTCAACCCGTGGCTTGCCATCTTTTGTTGCATTATTACGGACATACCAATCGTTTTTAAGTCGATGCCAATATGCGCTGAATTTACCCGAATGAGGTTTCGCCCGTACCCACGGCGCCCCCACATAGTCAAGCCCTTGCCCGCACCAATATTTTAGGTCGTCCCTCAACACAAAGGCATCCAACTGGTAAACGAGGACATATTGATATTCTGAAAAATTACGGTAAAAAAAGTCGGAAAGCATCAGGCGATTATATCCCCAAACATCCTCGAAGTATTCATCATCAAAACTGATGGTTTGAAGGTTGGTCAATGCTGAAGTTTCTGCAGGCAAATTAAGATGGCGGGGCTTTACGGCAATTTTAGGATACTCAGCCAATATTTTCTGGCATTGCAAAAGTGCTATCTTTTCAAAATCTGTAAGTTCTTCGCGATAAAAAGGAATAACGACAGCTACTTGCTTAAGATCCATAATTATAACTATGCGGTAAAGGTTTGCATATTAATCAGTTTGTTATACAGACCGTTTTTCTCGATCAGCTCCTGGTGCGTGCCTTCTTCTATTATCACGCCACTTTCAAGCACAATTATTTTATCCGCATTTTGGATGGTGCTTAAGCGGTGGGCGATGATCAGCGAGGTCCTGTTTTTCATCAGGTTATTCAACGCATCCTGAACCAACTTTTCTGATTCGGTATCTAAAGCGGAAGTTGCTTCGTCCAGCAGCATAATAGGTGGGTTGGCCAATACAGCTCTGGCTATACAAATTCGCTGGCGCTGTCCACCTGAAAGCTTAGTACCGCGATCGCCTATATTTGTATCATAACCATTTTCGGTTTCTATGATAAAATTGTGGGCATTGGCAATACGAGCAGCAGCTTCTACCTGTTCCTGCGTGGCATTTTCTTTTCCAAACGCTATATTGTTAAAGATAGAATCATTAAACAGGATCGATTCCTGGTTCACGATACCCATCAGTGAACGAAGGGAGTGCATGGTAACAGACTGAATGTTTTGATCGTCTATCAATATCTCACCGGACTGCTGCTCAATAAATCTTGGTATCAGATCCATCAGGGTTGACTTGCCACCGCCAGATGGGCCTACCAACGCCACTGTTTTACCTTTCGGCACGGTAAGACTAACATTTTTTAATACTTCCCGTCCTGGGTAAGCAAAAGACACATTGTTAAAATGTATGCCTTCATTAAATTCCTTTATTTCAGTTGCGCCAGGAGCATCATTGATCATCGGTTTTTCGTCAATGAGGCTTAAAACACGCTCGCCTGCGGCGATGCCGGAATGGATATTACTGAAAGAATCTGACAGGGCTTTAGCCGGACGGGTAACTTGTGAAAACACAGCAACGTAGGTAATAAATGCAGGGCCGTCCAAATGTCCTGACTGATGATTTAAAATAAGATACCCCCCGTATAAAACAATACAGGCTATCATAGCTACCCCAAGTGTTTCTGAAACGGGCGACGCCAATTGTTGCCGCTTTGCCATTGAGCGGGTAATAGACGAATAGGTTTTATTTTCTTTATGAAAACGCCTCTTTGTAAATTCGGAGGCATTGAATGCTTTAATGATCTTGATACCGGACAATGCTTCATCCAGGTAGCTGATCATATTTCCATAGGTTTGTTGAGCCGAAATAGCCTGTGCTTTGAGCCTTTTTACAATACGTGATATGATAAAAGCAGATACAGGGATAACCAGCAATGAATAGATAGTAAGCTTGGTGCTGATCAGGAACAGGGTCACCACATAAAAAATAAGTTGTACCGGTTCCTTAAAAATAACCTGCAGCGTTGCAGTTACCGAAAATTGAACAACCTGCACATCAGAGGCTACTTTTGAAATAATGTCCCCTTTTCTCTCGTTGCTGAAATAACCGAGGTGCATGTCCATAATATTATTAAAGACAGACTTCCTTAGGTTCAGCAAGGTATGAACCCGTAGGTTTTCCATTATGCGCTGTGATGCATACCTGAATAAATTGCTCAGTATTACTGATACCACAATAACTCCGCAAACAACCTGTAAGGTGCGCCATTCATTATAATTGTTGATCATGTATTGTACATAATACTTGAATGTGCCCATGATATCGAACCACGAAGATGGTTGAACAACGGGGGCAACTGCGGTCTTCTTATCAGCAGAAAATAATGTTTGAAGTAACGGGGCAAGCAATGCCAGGTTAAGCGTATTGAATATAATTGAAAATAGCGTTGCTAAAATATACGGTATTGCAAATTTCTCAATTGGTTTGGCGAAAGAAAGTAGCCTGAAATAAGTCTTCATTTAAAATATAATAGTGCAAATCTAATAGTAATAACGTAACAAAGTACTCTATCTATCACGTTGCGCTCCCTGTAGTAAACTGTTAATCATTATTTTGTTTCCTAAAAGATGCTTTTAACTCCTTGAACAGGAACCTGAGCCATATTCCTGTACCATAATTTTTCCTGATCAAAGCGGCCTTTTCAGCTTCAAACACTTTATCTTTTTTGGTAGATGATATCCCATCGTCGCCAAAGCGGGCAATGATAAGATCATTAAATTGGAAATGGAAATCTTTGTCTTTCCAGCAAAGCATATTGAATACATGATCTGCTGAGATGCGATATTTCGTGTTGAATCTGTATTTTTTGAATATAGCTGCCGGATAAATGATGGCCTGATGGCATATCGTGGTTTTTGCATGCCGGTAAGCACTCACCTCACCGAGATACTTTTTGCCTTCTTTATATACACTTCCATAATAAATTGCTTTATCATCCTTTAATGCGTAAGCCATGTCCGAGAATTCATCCAGCAACTCATCGTCGGCTCCCAAAAAGTAAACCCACTGGCCTGTAACATGGTCAAGCGCTTTATTCATCGCATCGTAGATCCCCTCGTCCTTTTCACTTTTCCAAAATGCTATTTTATCAGTATTTGACTTCAATATATCAACCGTCCCGTCGGTGCTTTTTCCATCCATTACAACAATTTCGATTGCCGGGTATTTTTGCCGGTAAACGCTATTTAGGCATGTCTGCAGATCGGCCGCGGCATTAAACGTTACAATAATTATGGATATTGTTGGAAGATCTTTCTCGTTATTGGTCATTTGTTCAAATATTGACTTATGCCTTTTGCACAGTGTGTGATCTTGCTTTTAATGGTATCATTCAGCAACTGGTCATTTTCAGCCAATTTTTCTTTTCCGCTTTCTTTGTGATAAATGTGATAGGCTATGCCGCCAAATTTCAGCGTTCGTTTATTTATGCCTTTATTAATAAGTCGCATTGCTATCTCACTATCCTCTCTGCCCCAACCGGTCAGCTCTTCATTGTAGCCGTTTACTTTTAACAGATCTTCCTTCCAGAATGCCATGTTGCATCCTCTTAAACTATAAATATCATTTATCTTATACCGGTCAGACAGGTATCGGGTCAATCGCGGCGAACGGAATCCATTGAGCTTATTGGTGGTATGGCCATTGAGCAAACGGACATTTATCTTTTCCGACCTTAACAAGGTTTCAGAATATTCCTTACTCAATAATACCCTGCTGCCACCTGTAAACGTGCCTTTCCTGCTAAATGCTATATGATCAGCGACGAACTTGGGGTGTAATATCAAATCTCCATCGATCTGTATAATATAATCACCGGATGATGCTGCAATACCTTTGTTTCGGATCTTTGCCAATTGAAAGCCCTCGTCAGGCTGCCACACATGTTTTACAGGCACTGGGAAATCTGCCTGGAATTTTTCTACAAGTTGACGTGTACTATCTGTTGATCCATCGTCAGCTATAATAACTTCGTCGGGAAGTGCTTTTAAGGCCTTAACACTGAGCAGGCAAAGATTAAGTGCCTCCGGCCAGTTGTAAGTTGATATATTTAAAGACGTAGTTACTTTTTTATGTTGCATTAAATGCCCGACTGCTGATAACCGTTTTTGCAAAATTGCACTTTTTCTATCTTAGTTGTGTCAACTAATTCGCGCTGCCACGGCTCATCTTTTTTACTTAATATCGGGTGATACAGGTGGTATTGTACGGCACAAAGTTTTATTATCTTTTTTATGACGCCTGAGTTTATAAATCTTGCTGCCAACTCCTCATCCTCATGTCCCCAGCCCGAAATATCATTATTATAGCCGTTCACTTTGACAAAGTCAGCCTTCCAAAATGACAGGTTACTCCCACGAACGCTATTGGACGACCATACTTTTCTTGAACCGGCCGCTCTGAGCGCAAACAAACGTAATGCGTTGTTCCGATTCTGTACGCCGCTTGAAAAAGGAGAAAGATTGACATTTTTTGATTGAAAAACTTCGCTAGTTTTATCTTCTGTAAGCAAAGCTCTGGTACCCCTTAAGAAAGTAGCCGGTTCAGCAGAAGCAAGATGATCGCGGATAAAATGTTTCTCCAATATAACGTCGCCATCTACTTGTATGATATAATCGCCGGAGCTTTTATGAATAGCTTTATTCAAAATAATGGTTTTTCTAAACCCATTATCCTCATGCCAAACGTGGATAAGGGGTACCGGGAAACTTGACTTTAGTTCGTCGATCAAACGCTTAGTATCATTTCCCGAGCCATCATCTGCTATTATCACCTCATCCGGAAGATAAGCCTGTGCCGATACGCTTTTTAAAACCAGTTCGAGCGCTGCCGGCCAATTATAGGTTGAGATTATTAAAGAACATTTTATTCCAGGCATTGCTATAGCGTCGCGTTTAAGAATGCAAAAATAACAACTTATCTCATAGGCATGTGGATATCGTCCCGAACTTTCCAAGCCGGTTTTTTTGTTGTCAATATTTTCATTCATTTGTATAAACTATTCAGATCGCTCTAATGCATCAAATCCCACTAATCCTTCATGCCGACAATTTCAAGTCAGTCGCCCGGGCATTGACTGTTGTGGAGAATGATTTGAAAGGGGCCGATCAGTTGCTGAAAAGTCTGTCATTTACAAAAAACACGCCTATAATAGGAATAACCGGTCCGCCTGGAGCAGGCAAGAGCACCTTAGTAAATGCGCTGATCACCAAACTCGCAGGCCAGGATAAAAAAATAGCCGTATTGGCGATCGATCCAACCTCGCCGTTCAATCTTGGTTCGCTTTTGGGCGACAGGATACGGATGGCATCTCACTTCAATCACCCCAATGTATTCATCCGCTCGTTGGCTACGCGAGGCTCTTTAGGTGGATTATCAGCTAAAACCATTGAGATGACCGATGTGCTGAAAGCAGCAGGCTTTGATTATGTGTTAGTAGAGACCGTTGGCGTAGGGCAATCAGAAGTAGAGATAGCCGGACTGGCGGATATCACTTTTGTTGTGCTGGTTCCCGAAGGTGGAGACGAGATACAAAGCATCAAATCAGGGTTGATGGAAATTGCCGATGCTTTCATCGTCAACAAAGCCGACAGGGATGGCGCTGATTTGTTCGCCAATAATCTCAAAAAGATGGTTCAGCAAAAAGGGACAGAAATACCTGTTTTTAAAACCATAGCCTCTGAGAATAGCGGCATAGATGAAATTGCTGACTTTGTCCACATCTCTGCTGAAAAAAGCAACAATCGCAAAGAATACCTGCTGGCAGAAAAGGCTTATAAATTGATCCAGCAAAAACGGATGAGCAACATCAACAAAAGTCAATTATACCAATCAGTATCAGAAGCCGTTAAACAACCCGGATTCAATATTTATTCCTTTGCAGAAAAGTTTGCTGACTTCTGATTTCAGACATCGGACTTCCGACTTTCTAAGAGTTCATTATCTCTTCAATATGATCTGCTTCCAGCGGAATATCAGCCATCAGGTCGATATTACCGTCTTTTGTGATCAGGATATCATTCTCCAGTCGTATGCCTAAACCTTCTGACGGAATGTAAATGCCGGGTTCGCAGGTCAAGATGTTTCCAACCTCAAACGGGCTATACCGGTTGGCAAAATCGTGCACGTCCAGACCTAAATGATGCGAAGTGCCATGCATAAAGTATTTCTTGTATGCCGGCATTTTAGGATCCTGTTTTTCTACATCATGTTTATCCAGCAATTTTAAACCGAGCAGTTCGCTGGTCATTATTTTACCAACTTCTTCCTGGTATCCGGTTAATACCGCTCCTGCTTTTATCATAGCTGTTGCACCTTTCATCACACGCAATACAGCATCATATACATCGCGCTGGCGTTTGGTAAAACGGCCGCTTACTGGTATCGACCGGGTCATGTCGGCATTATAGTTTGCATACTCAGCACCGAAATCGAGTAAGATCACATCGCCATCCTTACAAACCTGGTTGTTATCTATATAATGCAGCACATTAGCATTTGAGCCCGAAGCGATGATTGGGTTGTAGGCATGCCCGGTGGCGCGTTGACGCAAGAACTCGTGTGTGGTTTCTGCTTCTATTTCATACTCAGTAACACCTGGCCTGGTAAATTTCAGCACACGTACAAAGGCATCCCTGGTAATTTCACAGGCTTTTTTGGTTAACTCAACTTCGATATCCGATTTTACCGACCTCAGATCGCGCAGGATAACTGCCGAACGCTCGTAATTATGCAAAGGGTACTTCGCCCTCAATTGCTCATACATCCTGAGATCCCTGTATGGGACCGAATAGCTATACCGGTCGTTATCATTTGTATTAACGTAGATGTTATCTGCGTAATTAATAATACTGTGCAGTATGGTATCATATTCGCTAAGCCATTGTATATTTTCGATACCAGATGCAGCGCGCGCTTCTTCCTTAGTATATTTATGACCTTCCCACACAGCAATATGCTCGTTGGTTTGTCTTAAAAAAAGTACTTCTTTGTATAAGGGATTAGGACAATCAGGATATAATACCAATATGCTTTGTTCCTGGTCTATACCTGACAAATAAAAAAAATCAGCATTTTGCTTAAACACAAAAGTCTGATCACCATTTCTCGGGAACTCATCATTAGAATGAAAAACAGCTATCGAATTACCTTTTGTTCTTTTGACGAAATTTTTTCTATTAGAAGTAAATAATTTTTTATCTATTGGTAGATATTTCATTATTCTCAGTATTATTAATTTTTTGCAAACAATTATTTTTATTTATTTGTATTACCAAAAGACAAATTTTGGAACAATGTTTGGTAATGAAGTCAAACATAATTACTAATTTTGAAAAAAAAATCACAATTAAATTGTTTAATCTTAAAACTATGAACTATTCTACATTAAAAAAAACAGTCGCCCTTTCATTCGCGTCTCTGTTGGCGGTCAGTGTGGTAAATGCCCAAACTGATGCTGCGAAAACAGATTCGACGAAGGCATCCGCTGCAACAGGTACTGCAAAAGTATTTGGCGGAACAAAACAGTACAACACCTGGAGTCTTGGCTTAAACGTTGGAGTAACTGCTCCTTCTGTTGCAACAGGTGGTGTAAACGTATTTAACCACAATCAGCCAAGCTTAGGCTATGGTGCTAGCTTAAGAGATCAATTATCTCACACTATCGGCTTACAATTAGACGTAAGAGGTGGTCAGGTAAAAGGTAGCGAAGAAGCAAAATTCAGCAACCCGGGTTACGTAGTTGACCCATCATTAGGTCAGGTTGGTAGCTTCAAAACTAACTTCTTCCAGGCTACTTTAAGTGGTGTTGTTAACGTTGGTTCTTTAAGCTTCCTTCACCGTTCAAACGCTATTAACTTCTTCGTTCATGGTGGTGCTGGTTTAGCTTTCTATTCACCAAAAGTGTATTCTGACGACTCTCAAGGTACCTTGTTATTTGACTACAAAGGTCACACAGGTACTGACGGCACAGGATCACAAATTAAAGAGTTAGTAATCCCGGTTGGTGCTGGTGTTAAATTCAAATTGTCTGATCAATTTGCTTTAAACCTGGGCTATACTGAAAACTTCATCGATGGATTTAACTTCACCGGTGTTCACGCTAACTACCCTGCTTCTAACAAATACTCTTACGGCTATGCTGGTTTAGAGTATACTTTCGGTCCTAAATCAAAACCAAACCTGGATTGGGTAAATCCAGTGGCTATGATGTATGACGAGTTGTATGATGCAGCTCTTCGTCAGGAAGTAGAAGCTTTGAAAGGCCGTGTTGGCAATGTTGAAAATGCAGTTAACGACCTGAAGAAAGATTCTGACGGTGACGGTGTTGCTGATCAATTCGACAAATGCCCTAACACTCCTGCTGGTACTGTTGTTGACGGTTCTGGTTGCCCAATTGTATTCCCTAAAATTGACACTTCATTATTCGTAATGAAACCAAAACCAGGTGATGCAAAAGCTTATTCTAACATCCAGTTCGAATTCGATAGCTCAGTATTGAGAACTTCTTCTTACCCAGTACTTGACGCAACTTCAGCTGATCTGCGTTCAAACGCTGGTTCTAAGATCGAATTAGACGGTTTCGCTTCATCAGAAGGTACTGCTGCTCACAACATGCGTCTTTCTAAAGACCGTGCTAACTCAGTAAAAACTTACTTAGTTAACTCTGGTGTTGATGCAAAACGTGTTAAAGTAAAAGGATTCGGTGAAACTAAACCGATCGCTGATAACTCAACAGAAGATGGTCGTATCCTGAACCGTCGTGTTGAATTCAAAAAATAATTATTCTTTGTAATAATAGCAGAAGGCTCTCCGGTTTCGGAGAGCCTTCTTTTTTTTACTAAATTTGTTCATGTATTTTTTCAGAAAGAAAGATCCAAACCGGCCCACCAGTTTTAACCTGAAGGTGATGCATATTATCAATGCGACAGCTATCATCATGTTCCTGGCAGGTATTATCTGGAAATTGATCGATTGGTTTATTTTGAAAAAATGAGTGGCTGAGGTTAGAGACGTTGTAGAGGTTATAAAAGTTGTAAAAGTTGCTCTGTCCAATTTTTCAACCATCCTAACTACTACAACTACTACAACTACTACAACATCTACAACCCTTACAACTATAATATAACTAACGTCTATGAAAAAAATTATCAATACCAATAATGCTCCGGCTCCTATCGGCCCCTACAGCCAGGCTGTTGCTGCCAACGGTTTCCTGTTTGTATCAGGACAAATACCCAGCGATCCTGCTACCGGAGAAATCGTTTCAGGCGATATTAAAGCTGAAGCAAAACAGGTAATGGAAAACCTTAAAGCCATATTGACCGAAGCTGGCCTTAGCTTCAGCAACGTAGTTAAGACAAGCATTTTCCTGACTGACATGGGGAACTTTGCACAGGTAAATGAAGTGTACCGCACTTATTTTACCGATCAGTTTCCGGCCAGGGAAACCGTGCAGGTTGCTGCATTACCTAAAAATGTGAATGTCGAGATCTCAGTTATCGCAATAAATTCCTGATAGATAAAATTGAACAGGCAAATATTTCAAACTCCTATTGAATATTTAAAGGGCGTCGGTACTTCGCGCGGCGATGTCCTTAAAAAGGAATTGGGAATATTTACGTTTGAAGACCTGCTTCGTCATTTCCCTTATAAACACATCGACCGTACGCGGTTTTATAAGATCCGGGAAATCAATCCCGACCTGCCCTATGTACAGGTTTTAGCCCGGTTAACACACAAAGAAATTCTTGGTGAGAAGCATACCAAACGCCTGGTAGCACAAGTGCAGGACGATACCGGCGTGATGGAACTGGTATGGTTTCAGGGTGTGAGATGGATAGAAAAATACTTGCAACCCGGGAAAGTTTACATTCTGTTCGGTAAGCCCGGCTCATTCAATGGAAAGCCCCAAATGGCTCATCCGGAGACGGAATTGTATTCTCCTGCCACAATGAAGCAAAAGGGCAACATGACCCTGCAGCCTGCCTACAGTTCAACAGAAAAATTAAAGCAGTTTGGGTTAGACAGCAAAGGCATTCAAAAGCTGACGGAGCCTTTACTGGACCAGCATGCTAAGGATATTCATGAGAATTTGCCTTTAAATGTTTTGAATCAATTCAAATTGATGAGCCGGGCGGATGCTTATCGCAATATGCATTTCCCGGAAGATGCCAATATGCTGAACGAGGCCGTTCGTCGTTTGAAATTTGAAGAGCTATTCCTCATCCAGCTTAAGCTACTCAAGAATAAACTGCTCCGTATTCAAAAATTCAGGGGACACATATTTGAAACGGTTAGCGACTACTTTAATCAATTTTATCAAAATAAACTCCCGTTCGAACTAACCAACGCACAGAAAAAGGTATTAAAGGAGATCAGGCAAGATACCCAACGAGGCGTTCAAATGAACCGTTTATTGCAAGGCGATGTGGGCAGCGGTAAGACTGTTGTTGCCTTGATGAGCATGCTGATAGCAATTGATAACGGCTTTCAAACCTGCATCATGGCTCCTACCGAAATATTAGCCAATCAGCATTATCAGACTATAAAAAGCCTTGTAGGCGATGGATTTCTCGAAGTGGCCCTATTGACGGGTTCAACCAAAAAGAAAGAAAGAAATGTATTGCATGAGCGTCTTGAAAGTGGTGAACTAAAAATACTCATCGGTACCCATGCGTTGATAGAAGACAAGGTACAGTTTCAAAATCTGGGCTTTGTAGTGATTGATGAGCAGCACCGTTTTGGTGTAGAGCAACGCGCAAAGCTCTGGCGAAAGAACAGCATTCCGCCACATGTCTTAGTGATGACTGCAACACCTATACCGCGCACATTAGCCATGACGCTGTATGGCGATCTGGATGTATCTGTCATAGATGAATTGCCTGCCGGGAGAAAGCCAATTCAGACACTCCACTTTTTTGAAAATCAGCGCCTGCGGATGTTTGGTTTCATGAAAGAGGAAATCGCCAAAGGTCGACAGATTTATGTAGTGTACCCGCTGATACAGGAAAGTGAAAAACTCGACTTGAAAAACCTGGAGGACGGCATTGAGACCATGCGCCACGAATTTCCTATGCCGCAATACCAGATCAGTATTGTACATGGCAAAATGCCTGCCAGGGATAAAGATTTCGAGATGCAGCGCTTTGTGAAACACGAAACGCAGATCATGGTAGCAACAACCGTTATAGAAGTAGGTGTAAATATCCCGAATGCCTCTGTAATGATCATCGAAAACGCTGAGCGGTTCGGTCTTTCGCAATTACATCAGCTACGCGGGCGTGTGGGCCGGGGTGCTGAGCAATCTTACTGTATCCTGATGAGCAGCCATAAACTGAGTTACGATGGTAAGATCAGGCTGGATACCATGGTGAAGACAAATAATGGCTTTGAAATATCGGAGATTGACCTGCAATTGCGCGGGCCGGGCAATATCGAAGGTACGCAACAAAGCGGAGTGGTTGACCTAAAAGTTGCCGATCTTACTACCGATCAGGCTTTACTGTTACAGGCCCGTAAATGTGTGGAAGAAATATTTGCCAAAGATCCTGCACTTGCTCATCCGGAAAATCAAATCCTCCAACTGGCATTTCAGGCAAAAAATGCAGGCTTGAGCTGGGATAAAATTTCCTGATCTGGCAATATTCCTTCAAAATATTACATTTGTTTAAAAGCACTCTTCTCAACCATGAAACTGAAAATCTTTACCATCCTGTCACTCGTCTTATCGACTACCTTACTCAAAGCCCAGGACTCATTAATGCTCCGCAAAATTTATGATGAAGCTTTGGTAAACGGACAATGCTACATCAATCTGCATTATTTATGTAAGAACATTGGCGCACGTTTAAGCGGTTCGCCGAATGCCCAAAAGGCAGTGGAATGGAGCAAAAAGTTAATGGAAAGCTATGGCTTTGACCATGTTTTCTTACAGGAAGTAATGGTGCCGCATTGGGTACGCGGAGCAAAGGAAATTGGGATGATTGTTGATGGTAATAATAAAATATCTGTACCTATCGCAGCACTAGGTATGTCTGTAGCCACCCCCAAAGAAGGCATTACTGCCGATGTGATAGAAGTGCACAGTTTGAAGGAACTGGATACTTTAGGAGCGAATGCTATAAAAGGTAAGATCGTATTCTTTAATCGTCCATTCGATCCGCGTTTTATTGAGACCTTACGTGCTTACGGTACAGCAGGCGATCAACGCAATGCAGGTCCGGCAGCTGCGGCTAAATACGGCGCTGTAGGGGTGATTGTTCGTTCTCTGACCGAAACGCTTGACGATTTTCCGCACACCGGGGCAACCCGTTATATACCCAATGGCTTAAACATTCCGGCGGCAGCTATATCTACCAAAGGCGCTAATCAATTAAGTGCTTTACTAAAAGAAAAGAAATCACCGCAGATCAAATTCTATTTCAAGCAGAACTGCGAAACGCGGCCTGATACGTTATCCTACAATGTGGTAGGCGAATTGAAGGGCTCCGAAAATCCAAATAAGTTTATCACTGTAGGCGGCCACCTGGATTCATGGGACCTGGCCGAAGGTGCACATGATGATGGTACTGGCGTAATGGGTTCATTGGAAGCAGTTCGTATACTAAAAGCGATGGGCTATCAACCTAAAAATACCATCCGTGTAGTCTTTTTTATGAATGAAGAGAACGGCGATAAAGGCGGCCTCAAATATGCTGAACTGGCTGCTAAAAATAAAGAGGAACACATCGCAGCTATCGAGTCAGATTTAGGCGGATTTACACCGCGCGGTTTTGGTTTTTCGGGATTGACTTCTGACCAATTTAAAAATCTGGCATCGTGGAAGCAGCTTTTTGAGCCTTATGGATCAGGCAGGTTTGTTGCAGGTGGCGGCGGTAGTGATATCGGTCCGCTGAGGGAAAAATCAAAGAGTGTTGTGCTGATAGGTTTCGATCCTGACTCACAGCGTTATTTTGATGTTCACCATACCCCTAATGACGTGTTTGAAAATGTCAATAAACGCGAACTGGAATTAGGCTCTGCATCAATGGCATCGTTGATCTACCTGATCGATCAGCATGGGTTCAATTGAGATGTTCGGTTAGAGACGCGATGCATCGCGTCTCTACTATCACGTTTCTACATTATTACATAATTATGTAAATCGGCAATTAGAATTTTCATGCTTAATTGTAAATTGCGGCGCATTAACCTATAAGCATTTCAATAGTGTCCGACGAAGGTCATAGTCAACCCCAAAAAAAAGATTCATTCGCAGCATTGCGATTCAAGGATTTCCGTATATATCTGAGCCAGCGTTTTTTCTTCACTTTTGCTTACCAGATGCAAACAGCAGCACTGGGTTACTATATTTACGACCTTACGCACAGCAAGCTTGCCCTCGCCTGGATCGGATTAAGTGAAGCTATACCTGCTATCGGGCTTGCACTTTATGGTGGTTACATTGCCGATAAGCATGAAAAGCGAAAAATGTTGCTGCTAATTTTTAGCGGGGTTTTCATTTCGTCATTGGTTATGTTCATTGCCACACTTAAAGGCATGAGCGGTTATGTTCATACTGGCTGGATACTGCCGATACTGTACAGCATGATATTTTGTAATGGCGTTGCCCGTGCATTTTTTGGACCGGCAATATTTACAGTATATGCCAATAGTATCCCCCGCGAAATTTACCCCAATGCCAGCACCTGGAGCAGTACAAGCTGGCAGATCGCATCAATTTTAGGACCACTTGCAGGTGGCTTTATTTATGCATTTGGCGGTGGCATTACCGGAAATTTCGTTGTCATCTTAATTTTTCTGCTGGTAACTCTTATCCTGGTATTTACACTTAGGAAGTATCCCGCGGTTTTTGTTCCAAAGGAAAGTATATGGAAAAGCCTTTCAGAAGGCATACACTTTGTTTTTAAAACCAAGATGATGGTGGGTGCCATGACCCTCGACCTGTTTTCTGTTTTCTTCGGCGGGTCAGTAGCCTTGCTTCCCGTATTTGCACTTGATATTTTACACGTTGGTGCAGAAGGTTTCGGTGTAATGAAGATGGCATCGTCATTGGGCGCAGCACTAACCATGGTGATCATGGTTCGTTATTCGCCATTAAATAAACCCTGGAGAAACTTATTAATAGCTGTTACAGGTTTTGGACTTTGTATCATCGGATTCGGACTGTCCCGAAGCTTTTTACTTACCGTGCTCTTCCTCTTTGGACAGGGTGCTTTCGATAGTATAAGTGTGATCATACGCGGTACATTGGTACAACTATTAACTCCTGATCACATGCGCGGGCGCGTATCTGCGGTAAATTCTATGTTTATTGGCTCTTCTAATGAGATTGGAGATTTTGAATCGGGCTTAATGGCCAACTGGCTTGGAACGGTGCCTGCTGTGCTGGTAGGCGGCAGCATCACGTTGCTGATCGTTACGATTACTTATTTTAAAACCACGAGTCTTTTGCCGCTGGGCGTAAGCGATATCCATACGGTTGAAGTATCAGAAGAAAAGGCTGCCACAGCTTAAAGTGTCTTTAAACTTCTCAAAAATAAATAGGTGAATGAGCCCAGGATCGGTACCACTGCAATAATCGCTATCCACAATAGCTTGGCTCCGCCATTCATATTCTTATTTCTGAGAATAGCAAAAAAGGTATAAATACCCAGCAAGACCCAGATAAACAAGAATATTAAACCAAAGGTTCCCCCGATGGTGGATGTGATCAGATACATGGCCGAAGTTTTTTAAATCAATAATCAGCGGTTACTTTCTCACCGATCTGCTGGCGCCACATGGCGTAATACAAACCTTTTTGAAGTAACAGCTCCTCATGCCTACCCGATTCAACAATATGCCCTTTCTCCAAAACATAAATCGTATCTGCGTGCATGATAGTAGATAAACGGTGGGCGATCAAAATAGTTACGTGATCTTTTAATACTGACACATCCCTGATAGTTTCGGTGATTTCCTCCTCAGTTATGGAGTCGAGCGACGAAGTAGCTTCATCAAACACCAGCAGATCTGGCCTTCGCAGCAATGCACGGGCAATCGATAAACGTTGTTTCTCGCCACCGGACACTTTTACCCCACCTTCACCGATCACCGTGCTTAAGCCCTGCGGTGCACGTGATAACAAAGTCTGGCAAGCTGCTCTTTGCAAAGCTTCCATACATTCCTCATCCGTAGCATCCGGACGAACGAACAATAGGTTCTCACGAATAGTTCCTGAGAATAGCTGCGTATCCTGGGTTACAAAACCAACTTTCTCACGAAGTTCATCCAGGTCGATCTCTTTGCTTGGTATATCGTTGTATAAAATATCACCTTCCAATGGCTGATATAAACCTACCAACAGCTTTACTAGTGTCGTTTTACCAGAACCCGACGGTCCAACGAAAGCGATAGTCTCACCCGATTTGGTTTCGAAACTGATATTATTCAATGCATTTCGGTTAGCCGTAAGATGCTTAAAGCTTACATTGTTGAAGGACAACTTCCGCACATCTTCTAAAAGAGCAGGCTTTTCGGGCTTGGCGTCGATCGGGATGCTTAAGATACGTTTGAAGTTACCTAAGGAGACCTCCGCCTCACGCCAGGAAAGGATCACGTTACCCAACTCCTGCAACGGGTTAAACAGGAAAAACGAATAGAATAAAAAGCTAAAATATTGTCCCGGTGAAATAGTACGATGGAAGATAAGGATAAGCAATACCACAACCATTACACTACGCACAAAATTCACGGTAGTACCCTGCACAAAACTCATGCTGCGTACATATTTAACCTTTTTAAGTTCCAGATCTAATATTTTATAAGTGGTTTTATTTAAACGTTCAATCTCCTGTTTAGCAAGACCTAAGCTTTTTACGAGCTCGATATTTCTTAATGATTCGGTAGTTGACCCGGCCAATGAAGTAGTTTCGGCTACGATGGTTTTTTGAATGCGTTTGATCTTCCGGCTCATGAGCGAACTCACCAAAGCGATGACAGGAATAGAAGCAAAGTAAACCAACGTCACCTTATAGCTTACAGATATAGAATAAATGGTAACAAACACCATTCCCACCAGGCTCACAAACAATATCCCGATAAAGGAGGTGACGAATTTTTCACAATCCAGACGCACCTTTTGCAGGATGCCTAATGTCTCCCCGCTGCGCTGATCTTCAAAAACCTGGTAAGGCAGCTCTAATGAGTGCTTTAAACCGTCGGCATACATTTCAGCGCCAACCTTTTGTGTGATGATATTGGTATAATAGTCCTGGAAGTTTTTTGCTATACGCGATACCATCGCCACACCAATGGCTAAGCCGATCAGTTTAAGCACGGTGCTTATATATTCATCATATTGAAGTTTAGCTCTTTGTTCGATCACACGGTCCACTATTCTACCGGTAATATAAGGATCAAGCAAAGAAAAGCCGATGTTGATTGCTGCCAGGAGCAGGGCGGTGCCTACCACCCATTTATGTTTTTTGAGATACGAGATCAGTACATTCATGTTTGGTAAAAATAAAAAAAGGGAATGGCTCTAAACAGCTCATTCCCTTTAATTTGACAATATTCTGGTCGTTATACTGTCATGATATCTTTTTCTTTAGCCTCAGACAGCACGTCAACTTTTGCAATATGTACATCGGTTAACTTCTGAATTTCAGCTTCTCCGGTTTTCATTTCGTCTTCAGAAACACCTTCTGATTTCAGTTTCCTGATCTTTTCGTTTGCATCCTTACGGATATTACGGATAGCTACTTTACCATTTTCGACCTCAGCTTTTGCTTTCTTTACTAAATCGCGACGACGCTCTTCTGTCAATGGCGGAACGTTGATACGGATAATCACACCGTCATTTTGAGGATTAACACCCAGATTTGCCTCCATAATGGCTTTTTCAATAGCACCTAATAATGATTTTTCCCATGGCTGTACCACGATAGTACGGGCATCAGGTGTATTTACACTACCCACCTGGCTCAGAGGTGTTGGCGTACCATAGTACTCAACCAATATATCATCCAGCATGCTCGGACTAGCTTTGCCGGCACGTATCTTTTGTAATTCACCGTCGCAGTGCTCAATGGCTTTATCCATCAAAGCCTTTGCTTCAGAAACTTGTTTTTTAATGAGTTCGCTCATCGCTGTTAAAATTTGCTGTCAAAAATAGTAAAAACTCTTATTCAAGCATACCATTCCGAACTAAAATCCAGTAATTATCTAACCAATGTACCTATGTGCTCACCCTCTGCAATCTTCATAAAGTTGCCGGGTTTGTTCATATCGAATACAATGATCGGCAGTTTATTTTCATGACACAAAGTAAAGGCGGTCATATCCATTACGTTTAAACCCTTGTCAAACACTTCCTGAAAAGTGATCTCGTCATAGCGGGTTGCCGTTGGATCTTTCTCAGGGTCGGCTGTATAGATGCCATCAACACGCGTACCTTTTAACACCACATCAGCCTTGATCTCTATAGCACGTAAGGATGCAGCAGTATCGGTTGTAAAATATGGATTACCGGTTCCTGCACCAAATATTACGATCTTGCCTAATTCAAGATGATGCATTGCGCGGCGACGGATATATGGCTCGCAGATCTGCTCCATTTTGATGGCTGACTGCAAGCGGGTTTCTACCCCAATACTTTCCAATGCATTTTGCAGTGCCATACAGTTGATCACTGTTGCAAGCATACCCATGTAGTCGGCCTGCGCGCGGTCCATGCCCGATTTTTCTGCACTTAAGCCCCTGAAGATGTTGCCTCCGCCCACTACAATGGCTATTTCTATTCCTTTGTCATAAACGGCTTTAATATCCTTTGCATATTGCAAAACCTGGTTATTATCAATGCCGTATTGCCTATCGCCCATTAGCGACTCGCCACTTAATTTGAGAAGAAGACGTTTATATTTCATTTAAGGTAGTTTGTCAAAAGTATCAATTTAAATTGAGTGTTAAAACAATGTGTTTTAATTCACTTGATTACCAGCGAGGTACGTTCCCTTCAACGTATAGTTATCATCAAAGAACGTCAGATCAGCATCGTAGCCTGCTTCAATTTTGCCCTTGTTCAGTTTGGCCAGTTGGGCAGGATACAAGGTCGCCATATTAACAGATTCCGGCAGACTAACACCAAAATGCTTCACGCCGTTCTCAATACATTTCAGCATAGTAAGGCATGAGCCTGACAATGTACCATCAGGCAACACATATCGGTCGCCCGTAAATTTATGCTGATATGGCCCATGATCACTTTCGGTAACAGAATCGGTAATGAAGAAAAGTTTGTCACCCAGTTCACGCTTTGCCAATCGTGCCATCACGAAATCCACGTGGATTCCATCAGGCACGATACTCGTGTAAGGCCTTTCTTCAAAAATAGCAGGGAGGTATCCTGGATCGCGGTGATGCATTTGCGGCATCGCATTATAAATATGTGTTACGGCCGGAATGGGTTTGTTTAAGAAACGCTTGCCTTCAGCATAGGTAGCATTGCTATGTCCCGATGATAAGATAACACCATTATTGTGCAGGTAATCGATCACTTCCTGATCTTGTAGCTCGGGGGCAATAGTCATCATAGTTATTACGCCATCAGCCATATCCAGCCATTTCTTTACCAGATCGAGTGAGGCCTTTTTGATAAAATCTTTATTATGCGCTCCACGACGGACAGCATTCAAAAACGGACCTTCAAGATGTATACCCAGGAAGTTCCCTTTAGCTTTATCACGATAAGACCTGCCTACCCGGATAGTTTCCTCGATCACTTCATCCGTATTGGTTGAAATGGTTGGGAAAAAAGCGGTGGTACCCTGTGCTAACAGGTCAGTTTCCATCTGAAGCAGGGTAGCTTCATCGGTATCAATGCTCAACAACCTTCCTCCACTACCATACAATTGCAGATCGATCAAACCTGGTGCTGCGTAAGCTCCATGCATGTCTTTCTTTTCAGCGTCCTGTGGAATAGCATTATCCGCGACGATGCCGGTAATTTTCCCGCCTGAAATTAAAATTGCTTTGCCTTTTGTTATCTGACCATCCGAAATGATCTGGAGGTTGTGAAGTGCTGTTGTCATATAGATTCTTTCTTTATGTCATTGCGAGGAACGAAGCAATCGCGGACTTTGCATATCCGCCCTGTATAGTCTGCGGTTGCCGCACTGCGTTCGCAATGACAAGTTATATGAAATATTATTGCAAAAAAAATCCCCCTCGTTAATACGAGGGGGATTTAATAATTAAGCTCCTAAGGCTACCCGTTTAAATGCGGTAACGGTTAATCCTTTATCAACGCCGCTCAGGAATTGGGCAACGTTCTTGGAAGAATCTTTTACAAACTCCTGGTTCAACAGGGTTGAGTCTTTGTAGAATTTGTTCAGCTTACCGGCAGCGATCTTTTCAACCATTTCTTCCGGTTTGCCTTCAGCGCGGATCTGCTCTTTAGCAATTTCCAATTCACGCTGAATGGTAGTAGCATCAACACCGTCTTTATCGATAGCAACAGGGTTCATAGCAGCAATTTGCATAGCTACGTCTCTACCTGCTTCTTCAGCACCGGCAACGTCAACGCTCAAGCCAACCAATACACCTAAACGGAAATTACCGTGGATGTAAGCGATCACTTTTTCGCCTTCTACTATTTCATATTTAGATACACCGATCTTCTCGCCGATCTTACCAGTTTTTTCGGTAACAGCTTCAGCGATAGTTACACGGTCAACATCAGTATCAACTTGTAATTGAGTTAATGCAGCTAAGTCAGCTGGTTTGTTCTCAACAGCTGCGTTAGCAATCTGGTTAGCAAAAGCAATAAACTCAGCGTTTTTAGCTACGAAGTCAGTTTCGCAGTTCAACTCGATGATCACACCACGTTTGCCATCTTCAGAAGTACGTGCAATAACCACGCCTTCGTTCGACTCACGGTCCTGGCGGCTTGCAGCCACTTTAGCACCTTTTTTTCTTAAGTAGTCAATTGCAGCTTCAAAATCACCGTTAGTTTCGGTCAAAGCTTTTTTGCAATCCATCATACCTGCACCGGTCTGCTGGCGCAGTTTGTTAACGTCAGATGCGCTAATTTGTAATGTTGACATTGTTATATGTTTTAATGTTGTAGAAGTTGTAAAGGTTGCAGAAGTTGTAAATGATATTAACCATTACAACCTCTGCAACCCTTACAACCAAAATATTATTCTTCTGTTTTTTCAGCAGCAGGAGCAGCAGGCGCTTCAGCTTCAGCTTCAGCAGCTACTCTTTTTCTTTTACCACCTTCTGCAGGTGCAGCGGCAGGTGCAGCAGCTTCAGCTTTAGGGCTATCAGCTTTTGCTTTTGCAGCAGCAGCTTCTTTTTCAGCTTCGTCTTCTTTTTCGCGTTTGCGCTCATCCAAACCTTCTTCGATAGCTTTGATGATGATACCGGTGATCAATGAGATTGATTTGGTAGCGTCATCGTTAGCTGGAATAGGGAAATCGATGTTTGAAGGATCAGAGTTGGTATCCACCATTGCAAAGGTTGGGATATTCAACTTTAAAGCTTCTGAAACCGCGATGTGCTCTTTCTTAACGTCGATCAGGAACAATGCAGCCGGTAAACGGTTAAGGTCCGCAATACCACCTAACAATGTTTCTAATTTGATACGCTCACGCTGAATCATCAGTCTTTCTTTTTTAGAAAGGTTGCTGTAAGTACCATCTTTAGTCAATTTATCGATGTTTGACATCTTTTTGATCGACTTACGTACGGTAGCGAAGTTAGTTAACATACCACCTAACCAACGTTCGGTTACGAAAGGCATATTTACTGTTTTTGCGTAATCAGCTACGATATCTTTCGCTTGTTTCTTTGTAGCTACGAATAATACCTTACGGCCTGATTTTACAATTTGTTTTATAGCTGCAGCAGCTTCTTCAACTTTAGTTAAAGTTTTATTAAGATCGATAATGTGGATACCGTTGCGCTCCATGAAAATGTACTGAGACATTTTCGGATCCCATTTGCGGGTAAGGTGACCAAAGTGTACACCTGCATCCAGTAAATCCTGATATGTTGTTCTTGCCATTGTGTTGTCCTCCTTGATGATTAACGTTTACTGAATTGGAATCTCTTGCGTGCTTTCTTGCGTCCTGGTTTTTTACGCTCAACCATACGGTCGTCGCGGGTCATTAAACCTTTAGCGCGCAATGCTGGTTTCTTTTCAGCATCAAGTTCAACAATAGCTTTAGCAATAGCTAAACGAACGGCTTCTGCCTGTCCTTTTACACCACCACCTGCTACGTTTACCAGTACATCATATTTACCAGTAGAACCAGATACTTCTGTTGACTGGGTAACGATGTATTGTAAAGGTAAAGTAGGGAAGTACTCTTTGTAGTCTTTACCGTTAACGGTAATGTTTCCATTGCCCTCGCTCAAGTAGATGCGTGCAACAGCGGTTTTTCTTCTGCCTGAAGTGTTAATTGTTGGCATTTCTTTTCTCCTTTAAATTGATAAATTAAATGGCTTTAGGGCTTTGTGCTGCATGAGGATGCTCGGCACCTGCATATACATGCAGATTACCAAATAAGGCACGGCCCAAACGATTTTTAGGTAACATACCGCGTACGGCTTTTTCTACCACACGCTCTGGATGTTTTGCCATTAACTCCTTAGGAGAAATGAAACGCTGACCACCTGGGTAACCAGTGTAAGAAACATATTGCTTAGCGCTGAATTTGTTTCCGGTCAGTTTTACCTTGTCTGCATTAATAACTATTACATTATCGCCGCAGTCTACGTGTGGGGTGTACCCTGGCTTGTGTTTTCCTCTAATGATCATTGCGATCTTAGTAGACAAGCGCCCCAAAATCTCGCCCTGAGCGTCAACAACAACCCATTCTTTGTTAACGGTCTTTTTATTGGCTGAGACAGTTTTGTAACTTAACGTATTCACTTGCTTAAAATTAAATTTATTAAACGTTTATTATACCCCATAAAATCGGGACTGCAAAGATACGGGTTTTCGTATTATTTGCAAATAGAATTTACGTTTAGTTGATTGAGTTAGATTGAGTTGATTAAGTGGGGGGGTATGTGGTGAGAAGATGGAAGGTTTTAAGGTTGAAAAAGTTACTTTCCTTTAGTGTATTTTCTTCGGGGATGCCTGCTTGTATGAAAAACTGATACAATTAAGATAAGTCCTTTTCGCCTATCCACCTTAAAGACAATTAAAAAAGGAAATATATCTGTGGGAGCTTGACGATAGTTTCCTTTTACTGGATAATGTAAGGGATTAGTTTGTATTAAATAAGCTTTATTAAAAAATGTTTCTTCAAACCGATCTCCCAAACCTCGCTGTTGTTCTTCATACCATGTCCAGGATTGTGATAGCTCCAGACGTGCCTTAATAGACAGCTCAACAGTATAATTCATTTTGATGAGCCTTTATAGCGCTCTTCCCTTAATTCATCAAAATGTGCTTTAACTTCATCAAGGGTATATCCCTTGTCAATTCCAGCTTCATATCTTCTGACACGTTCATCCAACTCAGCCACAAACTCCTTATCTTTTGACCAGTCATAAGGCTCATTGACAATTTGATCTTCAAATATGTTATAGATAGCCTGAATTTGCTTATCGTCAGCTGTATTGATATACTCGTGTAATTTTTCTCTGATTGCTGTCGCTGTCATAATTCAATCCTCAAAAACAAATTTAACCATAAAATTCTTATCATCGCTGATTGATTTCATAATCCCCCTCCATTTATTATTTTTACCCCACGCTAACGCCACCACTCAATCAACAACCAATTATGATAATTATAAAAGATCACGCTGAGTTTGAATCTTATTTAGGCCAGGAACTGGGTATTTCTGACTGGCATACCATAACTCAAGAGCAGATCAACGAGTTTGCTGACGCTACCCTCGACCATCAATGGATACACACCGACGAGGAAAAAGCAAGGGATATAGGTCCGTTTGGCAGCACCATCGCTCATGGATATTTAACGGTATCGCTGTTGCCCTACTTTTGGCACCAGATAGCCGACGTGCAAAATCTGAAGATGCAGATCAATTATGGTATCGACAATATAAAATTCGGACAGGCAGTGCTGGTGAATACCCGCGTGCGGCTAAAGGCAAAACTGGCCAACATCATCAATCTCCGTGGTATTACTAAAGCGACAATCGGTGTCGAAATGGAAATAGAAAACCAAAAAAAGTCTGCATATACTGGCGAGGTGGTTTTCCTTTATCATTTTAATGGGTGATAAAAGCACCGTTAGTATGAAGGACGAAACATCCCGGGCAATGGCCATTTTATTTACCAGGGCGCTGCTTGGGATCATATTTCTGATGCAAGGATTTGGGAAGATATTTACCTATACCGTGCCAGTTGTGTATCAAAAGTTCTTTGTGGATTTCGAAAAAACGCTCCTGCCCAAATGGCTACTATTAGCAACAGCCTATTATACTTCTTACGTTGAATTGATCTGCGGCTTTTTATTGATCATAGGTCTTTTCAGGAAATTTACGTTGTTGCTGCTCTGTATCGACCTGCTCGTTGTTTCATTTGGTCATGGATTGCTCGAACCGATATGGGATCTGCAGCATGTTATACCCAGGGCCGTACTGCTTATCACCATAATGCTCACCCCTGTACAATGGGATAAATGGAACCTGGATAAATTTATTATTGCCAAAAAGAGTTAACTAATACAGCAAATTTTTGAGTTTGTAAAGAAAAAACCAGCCTATGCGGGTGAGGTGCTTTTCCTTTATCATTTTAATGGATGATAGAAGTTGGAAGGTTGAAAAGTTGGAAGGTTATCAGCGCAATCATCTAATCATTCCAATCAGCGGTCCATTGTTAGTAAGTGGAAACTTTATTTCCTCCTATAATTTTACATAGCCTACCTTCGCGGGCATGAAGAAAATTTTACCAATTCTAATCCTTGGCGGGGCCGTGCTGATAGCGGGCTGCAGTAAAAAGAACAATCCCAGCCCATCGGCATCATCTGACAGCTATTTACCTGTTAGCTCAGGCAGTACATGGACCTACAATGATGTAACGGGCGGAAGCACTAGTCAGCTTACGTTGACAATGACCGGGAGTACAACTATATTTAGCGGCAAAACTTATTACGCGACCCAGTCTGTTTCATCAGCCAAAGGAACAAATACAGGATATCTTTACTCTGCTAACCATGCTTATGCCATGAGGGCCGTAGCCGGCACCACAGGTATAGTGCTTGAATTACAGTTAGGCAACGATGCGCAAAACGCAGGCTATACCTGGACCACTATCCCAAGCGACAATGGAAGCGTTAATGGCGTACCGGCACAATTTGTGAACACTATTAAGGAAAAGAATATCACCAAAGTAGTGAATGGAAAAACATTTAATAATGTGATACATACGCAAGCCGTTCTTCAGTATGATTTGGGTACGGGTTTTCAGGATGTTGCTGTATATGATATTTACCTGGCAAAAGGTGTTGGTATGATTGAAAATGACACAAGTGTTTCGGGATCGCCATATGAAGTAGAAACCATTACCGGCTATACTATTAAATAAATCGAAACAACTCACAATAAACCAAAGACTGCCATGCTATTTAGCGTGGCAGTTTTGCATTAAATCTTTACATTCCATACACAACCCCTTCTGTAATTTTGTGTTTTTATTGATCTATGAACACAAAACAAATCCGCCTGAGTGTATTGGACCAATCGCCGGTACGCAAAGGCGTCACTGCCGAACAAGCCATACAAGAAACCGCAGAGCTTGCCCGCTATACAGACCAATTGGGATACACCCGCTTCTGGGTATCCGAACATCATAACACTGGCAGTCTTGCCGGTTCAACGCCCGAAGTATTGCTGGCTTATTTAGGCAGCCAGACAAAAAACATCCGCATCGGTTCAGGTGGCGTCATGATGCCTAATCATAGCGCTTTAAAAGTTGCTGAGAATTTCAGGATGTTGGAAGCTTTGTTTCCGGGCCGCGTTGATTTGGGGATGGGACGAGCGCCAGGTACAGATAGGCTTACTGCAGCTATGCTCAATCCATCCAACCAATTCCGTGAGCAGGATTTTGTCAATCAGTTGTATGATCTGAACAATTACTTCCATGACCGCGGGGAACCGGGAACACCGTTATCGAAGATCCGGGCCATCCCTCAAATACAAACGGTGCCGGACATGTGGCTACTAAGCTCGAGCGGCGAAAGCGGTTTGTTTGCAGCGCATTTTGGTATGGGCTTATCTTTTGCCCATTTCATCAACCCCATCGGCGGACCGGAGGCTGTTGCCCGCTACCGCGAACGTTTCCAACCATCGGAAGACCGTGCAGAGTCTGCCGCCAGTGTCGCAATCTTTGTTTTCTGTTCAGAAGACGAGGAGAAAATACGGCAGCACCAGGCATTGATGGAATTCCGTTTCAATCAATTGGAACAGGGGAAAGGTATTTTGCCGGTCACTTATGAAGATATCAAGGATATTGATTATACGGTTTACGAGTTAGAACGTATGATACATCACCGCAAGCGAATGATCACCGGGAAACCTGCCGAGATAAAACAAAAGCTAATAAAGCTCGCTAACGATTATGATGTTGATGAGATCATCGCCGTTACTATTGCTGAAGATTTTGATGATAGGCTGAAATCGTATCAATACCTGGCTGAACAGTTTGGGCTAGTGACCAGCGACTAGAGATCAGTGATTAGTTGATTTCGTATATTTGAATATGAAAAGCCTCTTCCTTATTGTATATCTGATAACTCTTAGTGCATTAACCGCATCTGCGCAGAATATTGATACATCGCTGCTAAAGAAGATGTTTTTGATAAAGTGTATTCAATTGAGAGATATCCCCAAGAATATTGGAGACACAATTTGCGTCTATGGCCATGTTCATAATTATAAGTCTTTACCCGATTCTAATAAATTAATAATAAATATTGATTCCGCATCACATGGGCCTACTTTCACAATTGAATTACACTATCAGGAACGTGAAGTCGAACCATATCTTGTCGCAGAAATAGCCAACAATAGTATAGTGGCTTACGGAATAATCGCAGGCAATAAAGATAATTTTAGAATAGTCAGCTATTTAATTGTACCTGAAAATGAGGAAAAGGATATGTTGGCTGGTTTTAATTTAAGGCTTCTTGCTCAAAAGCATAGATCCGATAGGCATAAGACAAAAATTATTAATGTCACGCTATTAGCACCAGACCAATGATAGTTTAATATTTTGTCTGTAAAAAGAAAATAAATTAGTTAAAAATTAATTTATCAAACCATAATGATAACGAGGTGTTCTTCAATAGAACAATATTAAAATCAATCATTATGGAAACCATAGAAAAATCAGTTGAAGTTTTAAATGATCTGATAGAGATCAATAACGACCGCTCTGAGGGTTTTGGAAAAGCGGCGCAAGACCTTGATCCCACTGATATGGATCTGCAGGGCATCTTTTTGAACTGTTCATTGGAAAGCAAACAATTTGCCCAGCAATTACGCGATGAAATAAATCAGTTAGGGGGGCATGCAGATATTGATGATACCAGCAGTTCAGGTGCGCTCCACCGTGCCTGGATCGACGTCAAAGCCACATTTACCGGGCACGACCGCAAAGGCATCCTCGCAGAGTGTGAACGCGGAGAGGACGCCATCAAAAAAGCATATCGTGATGCATTGTCACCAGAAAACGACCTATCTGCCGAAGTGATACCACTTTTACTTCGTCAGCAACAAAGCATACAAGCCTCACACGACCGCATCAAATCACTACGCGACAGCGCTAGTTAAATGTGAGAATGTGCGGATATGCAAATGTGCGGATTATAGTTAAAAAGCCATTCCCGGTTGGGAATGGCTTTTTGATTTTGAATTCACATCTGCACATCGTCAAATTTGCACATTTGCATATCCGCACATTTGCACATCTTGGATTAAAATCTGCACATTTGCACATCTTCAAAATTTGCACATCAAAAAATGACCGTTTCTAAACTGGCCCAGAACTTAAGGGGCTCCGAAATTATCAAGATCGCAGGCGAGATCAACGAGTTAAAAAGACAAGGCCAAAATATTGCCAACCTCACCATCGGCGATTTTGACTCAAATATCTACCCTATTCCTGCGCCATTAAAGGCAGGCATTGTAGAAGCTTATAACGCCAACCAAACCAACTACCCTGCCGCTGATGGCATGCTGAACCTACGCGAAAGTGTTTCGGATTTTTTAAAGAAACGTTACGATTTAGATTATAGCGCTAACCAGATACTGATCTCAGGCGGCTCCCGTCCGTTGATCTATTCCATCTATTTGGCGGTGGTAAACCCTGGTGAGCGAGTGGTTTTCCCGACGCCGTCATGGAACAATAACCATTATTGCGATTTGCTGGGCGCTCAATCGGTAATGATTGAAACCAGGCCGGAAAATAATTTTATGCCAACAGCTGACGAACTTCGCCCGCATTTGAAAGGCGCTGCTTTACTGGCTTTATGTTCGCCATTGAATCCAACAGGCACCATGTTCAACAAAAAGGACCTGGAAGAAATTTGCGATTTGGTGATTGCTGAAAATAAAAGCCGTGCATCAGGCGAAAAACCACTGTACCTGCTTTATGACCAGATCTACTCACAGCTTACCTTCGGAAAACACGAACACTTTAACCCGGTTAGCCTGCGCCCTGAGTTGAAGGACCATGTCATATTTGTTGACGGCGCTTCCAAGTGTTTTGCTTCAACAGGTGTGCGTGTGGGTTGGGGATTTGGTCCGGCAGGTGTGATTAATAATATGAAAGCTATTGTTGGCCATATGGGTGCCTGGTCGCCAAAGGCGGAGCAGATGGCCATGGCTAATTTCCTGAAAGATGAAACGGAAGTGGACGCTTATTTGTCTGATATCAAAGGTAAACTGCAAAACAGCCTTAATACGCTGCACGAAGGCTTCCAGCAACTGAAATCAGAAGGCTTTAATGTTGATTCCATCGAACCGATGGGCGCCATTTACCTTACCGTTAAGGTTGACTATGCAGGCAAAACAACTCCTGATGGCACGGTATTAAAAACTTCAACTGATATTAACTTCTACCTAATCAAAGAAGCCAAAGTAGCGTTAGTACCTTTCGCAGCATTCGGAAATGACGACGATGTTAACTGGTTCAGGGTATCGGTAGGTGCAAGTACGCTGCAGGATATTCAGGGCGTGGTGCCGAGGGTGAAAGAGGCGCTGGCGAAGCTGAAGTAGATTTCTCGGAGATAGTAGTATGCTTTAACAAAGCTATCGCCGTCCTAAATATTTTATTAAAGCATAAATACCCCATGCAACCAACGCTATGGGAATCCATTTTACAATAAGATGGGCCGCCATACTTGATGAGCGGCTTGACTTATCCGGATCATATTGCCACCAGTCAGTGTCTTTTCCGTGCAGCTTAAAGGAATTAAAAAAGAAGTCTTTCTTTTGTACTGCTACCGGTGAGCTTTCTCCCCGTGTACCAATCTGAATAGTGATAGCGTCCTCATTTATTATTAGAAATCTAACAAACCGTCGCTCCAAAAAGCCTGATGGGTGATGAAATGTAAACTCTAATTCAGCTCCTTTAATGTCTTTTATAAAAAATTCACTTACGTGTATCATGTCTCCATGATATCTCAGAAGCATCTGTTTTATCTCACCTCTATAAAATTCGTTTACATCATCCTTGCTCGCTGGTTGAAAGCTCAATAAGTCTTTAAGTCTGTAACTGTGACAAGATAAATCGCGTCCTTATCCAGGCTTGTGAAGGTAGTTTGGGCTGTTGTATCAATGAGTTTGGGTACAGAGGGGAATTTAATACTAATATTTTCGTCTATACGCTGCCTATGCCATTCCTGAGCTTTCACACCGGCCGCAGCTATTTGAAGACATATAATCATGATGATGTATTTCTTCAAATTATAGATGATAGTTGTTTCTTCTTTTTTCATCGACTAGGAATAGGCCATTTCACACCAATATTACCAAAATATATTTAATCCCTCTTCATCAACAAAAACTTCGTTGTATCAAACCGCTCTTGCTCATTTATTTTAAAACTGTAAATTCGCAGCTTTCACAAACGCACATAATATGAGATCATTAATCATCACATTATCTATCATATTGGCTACTGTTGCAGCTAATGCACAGACTGCTCCCGCTACTGCACCTGCTCAAAGCACCGATAACAAAGGTGGCATTGTATATATCAACTCAGATACGCTATTAAGCAAATACGCGTATTATGCGGCGATAAGAGTAAAACTGCAAAGTTTATCGCAAAGCGCGCAAACCGAGCTGGCCGCTAAAGGACAGGCTTTTCAAAAAGAAGTAGCTGCTTACCAGAAAAGCGCAAATTCTCTGAACCTGGCACAGCGTACTGCTACGGAAAAACGCCTGCAAAAGAAACAGCAGGACTTACAGGACCTTAGCCAAAATACCGCTAAACAGTTGCAGGATGAGCAAGAAGCTCAAAACGCTAAACTATATGATAAGCTGGCGACTTACCTGAAAACATACTGCAAAACCAAAGGCTATAAAATTGTGCTTACCTATTCAAAAGCTAACCCCGCTATGTTGTATGGCGATGAAAGCCTGGATGTAACCAACGATGTGCTTACCGGCTTGAACGAGGAGTATAAGAAGGAAAATCCGGGGAAATAGGCTTCTTTGGTTTTACGTTGTACGTATGACGTTATACGTTTGAAGAAGCAGGAAAAACGCACTACGTATAACGTCAAACGTACAACGTCCTGCATATAATTTTGTTGCAGGTTCGACGTTATACGTTTTAATTTACAGGGCTTTACGTACAACCCTTCTCAACCTAAAACTCTTATGAAGCACCTTGCCTTTCTGCTGCTAATTGTTGCATCTTCCGGCTGTGCCGTGATCAGCAAACAATATTACTATGTGCCTTCGGTTCCCAATAAGGCTACAAAAACCCGTAATGGTTATTCCGATTATAAAATAGTTTACAGCAGTGTCAAAGTAACTAACAAGACAGGCGACAGTATCGGCACCATAACTACTAATCATGGTTTTGGGCACCCGCTATTAATCGGACCATTTTTACCTGTTATTCCCGTAGGAGGCCTGTTTAATAAACGTACCAGCCGCTTTCTAATGGAACTCAATGTCAAGTGTTCAAAAGAATACTTTATGTCAATGGCTATTGATAGTAACGACTATAAAAAAGTGCGTGACTCCTTAAATGCATTGAAAGTGCGAAAAGTAGCCCCATTAAAGAGTAGCAATTGCTACATAATTGTAAACGATACCCAAAAAGTCCCCCTTTCCACAGAGGCATTCTTTTTTGATAATAATAGCACTGGTTATGAATACAGGCTTACCGCTGATATTAAGTTCAGAAAAATCAAAACGATGAAGCTGGTAACCGGCAATGCCCTCCTTGATAGCACGCTTAAAAATATAACATTTAAACGCAAAGGAAAGATCGTGTTCAATCTGCTCGGACCGGGGGCATAAAGATGTTGTACGTTTTACGTTTTACGTTTTTTATCGCTCATATAATGTAAAACGTATTACGTCGAACGTACAACTTCTTACGCCGCTTTCGAAATATATTTCACCAAACTTCTTTTAGCTACGGGTAACAGCGTTTGTTCTAACGGGAAGCTGATATCGCTGGCTACATAATATACTGCCGGGTTGGGTAGGTGCGGGTGTTTATTGATCAGATCAAGTTTAATAAACTCCGGGGTGGTGGTGATGCTTTGCTCGTAGGTATCTACAAACTGGATATTGATCCCTCTGAATTTATCATCCTTGTTCTCAAAAATAGTGATCTGATATTCGTATACCCAGTTGGTACGTTCCTTGCCATTCCTCAGAGAAAAATAACCGTTGTATGGCATTAAAGGGACAAGGCCAATCGGATCGATATTTAAATGACTCTCTACAAAATCATATATCTCTTTGCCGGTTTGTATGGCAGGGTTCATTTTGTACAATGCATACGAAATAATGCTTTCAATCTCGTTCATCGAGGCATCATCCTGGATAATTTTCTCGTAAGTCAGCTTCACGGCATCGATATCTGCCTGCGTCATACGCTGCGGAAAAGATTGTTGCAGGGTGGATTTGTTGTGCTTAAAATCGAGTAAGTTATTGTAGTGAAATATCAGATCGGTTAGGTTGGGATATAACCGACTGCGATCAAAATGGCGGTTGATCTCCTGCAGATAATCGAGCAGGATGTACTTTTTGTGCTCGAAATCTATCGACCCTTCTATAAACCAATTGATGCCTAACGATTTCATTTATTTAAACAAAAATCCGATGTCTTAATTTACGACAAAAAAGCCAACTTTGCAATATGCCTTCCGGAACGCTTTTTTTAATCCCGGTACCGCTTGCCGAACAGGCAGCTGCCAAATCGTTCACGCCCTACCTGGTGGATACCATCAACCATATAAAGGAATATATTGTAGAGAACGAAAAGACCGCGCGCCGCTTCCTGAAAGAGGCCGGCTTACGTACGCCGCAAAGCGAGCTCATCATTCACGATTATGGCAAACATAACCGCGATATACCTATAAACGAGTTCTTTAAAGGATTAGTTGCAGGTAACGATGTAGGTTTGATGAGCGAAGCCGGTTGCCCCGGCGTAGCTGATCCGGGAGCTGAAATTGTGGCCGAAGCACATCGCAAGGGCATCAAAGTAGTGCCTTTAGTCGGACCGAGTTCGATCCTATTAGCAGTAATGGCATCCGGCTTTAACGGTCAAAGTTTTACTTTTCACGGTTATCTGCCTATTGATAAGGCTGAGCGTAGCCGAAGGATCAAAGAGTTAGAAACGTTGGCACAACGTCACAATCAAACACAATTGTTTATTGAAACACCCTTTCGCAATAACCCGATGCTGGAGGAAATATTGCGCTCTTGCTCGCCTAAAACCAGACTGTGTATTGCCTGTAACCTGACGGCTGAGGATGAGTTCGTACAAACCAAAACTATCGCCGATTGGAAGCAGAAAGTACCTGATCTGCATAAAAAGCCAACCATATTCCTATTATTTCATTCCTGATATAAATGCGCATTACCGACCAGCAAACCAAAGTGCTTATTTCCGGTGCGGGACCATCGGGGTTGATGATGGCTGCTCAACTGCTGCGCTATGGCATTCAACCCATTATTATTGACGATAAGCAGGGGCCCACAGATCAATCGAAGGCTTTGGCAGTTCAGGCACGGTCGTTGGAGATATACCGGCAAATGGGTGTAATCGATAAAGTTTTGGCTGAAGGTAAGCCATCAGAGGGCTTACGTTTTCATTATGATGGAAAGCTAAAGGCATCGCTATCGTTTCACAATGTGGGCGTCGGACAAACGCCTTACCCCTATGTATTTGTTTATCAGCAAAGCAAGAATGAACAGTTGCTGCTTGATTACCTTACTTATAACTGTTGCCCGGTCTACTGGAACACGTCTTTAATATCATTAGAGCAAGAACCCGGATCGGTAACAGCGCTTATCAAAAATGAAGAAGGAGAGCAAACTATAAAATGCGACTGGGTGATTGGAGCGGACGGGGCGCATAGCACGGTCCGCAAGCAAATACAAGCGCCGTTTAATGGCGATACTTATCCGCAATACTTTTTCCTGGCGGACGCTATTTTGGACGGGGACTTTTTGACAGGTGAGCAAATATTGATCTTCCTGAACAAACAAGGCTTTGCAGGCTTCTTCCCGATGACGGAAAAGCAAAACTATCGCCTGATCGGTAATCTACCTCATGAATTTGAACAGCGGGAGGATTTACAAATAGACGATATTCTACCGCCTCTACATGATGTCACCAAAAAAAGGCTGAGCGTAGAACATACTAACTGGTTCACCACCTACAAACTGCATCACCGCATGGCGGAAAAGTTCCGTGAACAGCGTTGTTTTTTGGTGGGAGATGCGGCACATATACACTCACCTGCCGGTGGTCAGGGTATGAACACAGGCTTGCAGGACGCCTATAACCTGGCATGGAAACTGGCGGGGGTGGTCAACGGGCAAATTCAGCCTAAGATATTAGACAGTTACGCGGAGGAACGTATGCCCGTTGCCAAACGTTTATTGAATAGTACCGACAAAGCATTTAAGATAGCGCTATCTACGAAATGGGCAGCACAATTTTTCAAAAAGCATATTCTTTTCAGAATACTCCATACGGCATGGAACAATAAGCGTATCAGCGCTTTGTTTTTTAAACAGGTGTCGCAGACCGGTATCTCTTATCGCGAGAGCAGCATTAATCTGCACCTGGCCAAAAGTACCAAAGTACGCGCGGGCGACCGTGTCCCTTACCTGAAAGTATACGATGAGAAAAAGGAAATAGAAACTGACCTGCACGAATGGTGTGCCAAGCCGGGCTTTACACTCATCGTATTCGGCAAGTTTGACGAGATGTTCCTCTTTACCATAGCTAAGTGGATCACTGCTAAATATCCCGGCATGCTCAACTTTTTTTACCTGCCGCCATCGGGCAAAAATGTGAGTGTATTTGAAGCTTTTGAAGCCAATCCGCATAAACAAATGGCCATCATTGTAAGACCAGATATGCATATCGGTTATATGAATGATGTAGTTGACCTCGGCATACTCGACAATTACCTGCAAAAAGTTGCCGGTATTATTCCGCAGAAATAAAAAGCGCCTGCCGGGTCAATTGCAGACGCTCAAATTAAAACACAGTTATGAAAAAAGGGTAGTAACCGATGGTTGCTATTATGATGCGCTTAATACTATTTGCGGCTGGTTCACCTCCTCGTAGCTTATAATCGACAGATCGGGCTGAACCCTTAAAACAAATGTGTCGATTGGGCCATGTTCAGGTAGATCATCCGGGGTAAGCAGCAAGTATTCGCCCATGATCTCGATCAACGACAGTAAACCTGTCTCGTAATTAATGGCCACTTTATGAAGTGATATATCTTCAACGTGCGATTCGATCAACTCAAAATTCGCCACTTCAAAAGAGATCTTATTACCCCGATTGTCCTTTATCACGGGTATTTTATTGTTCAGTTGCGCAATAAAATGGCCTACCGAAAAGCTCAGCTTGTAATGCAATGAATTGGCACGACCATCGTTCGCTTTGATCTTGCTGAAAGTTTTGAATTTACCTTCCTGGTTATAAGCCTGTGATTTTAACAGGAACTCATCATACGATGCCTGGAAAATAGCCTTCTCAAAAGCGCTCTGGCACGATTCATCAATTACCTGCCTGTAAACCATTTTGATCTTTGCCTTACTCATCGCCTTACATTTTTAAGTTTTACAATTTGATCCCTATGGTGTATGATCCGCTGTAGCCTTCGCTTACACTGCCGGTCAGAGCCACAGTCTCGTTGGCAAGGTCAGTCAGCGAGTTGCCAAAAATGCTGTCAGCTTCATTGGTTATTGGGTTTACTCCGTGTGTCGAATACAGCGAGCTGGCATAAACCACGTTATTCGTCGATTCAGAAAAACAGATCTGTGTAGTCTTTTTCATCACATTATTTACATATACCTCGATATGAATATGCGTTGCCCTGCCCGCATACCAGCCCGGGTAAATAGTAGTGAATTTGGCTACACCTGTTGAGTCGGTTAATTGGTAACCCCTCAGCCAAGTTTCGCCCACGTAGCTTTTACTGCCCAGCGAGCTGTTCTGATTAGCATAACCGGAGTAGTATCCGTCCTTATTACAATGCCATATATCCACGCGGGCATTACTTACAACATTACAATTGTTGCTGGCGTCTACCACAACAAAACTTAATGCAAGCGGCACACCAGTCTGCCCGGCAGTAACGTCAGTGCGGTCCAGTGGATTGGTAATTTCGCCGCCTACGTAAGGGTATGGCCCTTCCACTTCATCTGCTGTAACAATACAACTTCCGGAAGTGCCGGATGTAGAGGTTGAAGTACTGCTCGTAGTAGTGGATGTCTTAGTAGTAGAGTCCTTCTTACAACCATCAACAATCATTGGCCCGGCTGCGGCCATCAGGGCGAATGTCTTTAGAAAATTCTTGCGTTCCATCGGCTAATCAATTTGCGTTTGATAATTTTATTAACTGGTGTAAAATTATCGTTACAGGATTGTGCCGCCGATGGTGTGTCGGTTAATCGTGGCTTTGTCCCGACAAAAAGGCCTTTTTCATTTAAATTTCATCCATTTGCGCACAAAATCCATATAGCTTTCGCTTACAGGCAGTTCCGCACCGGCCAATTGTACTTTGCGGTTATGGATGGATTTGATCCTATCTACCGCTACTATAAAACTGCGGTGGATGCGCTGAAATTTATCGGCAGGGAGTTTTTCCAGCACCTTTTTCAAAGGCATCAGGGTGAGTATAGTTTTAGCGTTGTTAACATGGATCTTGATATAATCCTCCATGCTTTCTATATATTCAATATCATCCAGGCTGATCTTCACCATCCTGTATTCGGAATAAACATACAGGCTATTATCGGTTTTCTCGTCGGCACCTGAATGCTTGTATTTATAATAATCGATGGCTTTCTCTACAGCTTTTGCAAAGCGTTTGGCATCGATAGGTTTCAGAATATAATCCAGTGCTTCGAGTTCAAACCCTTCGTATGCGAAATTTCTGTAAGCTGTAATAAAAATGATGATCGGTTTCTTCTCAAGCGATCGAACCAACTCCAACCCGGTCACGTCAGGCATATTGATATCGATGAATAGCAGGTCGATCGTCCCTTGCTTCAGGTATTCCGCTCCGGAAATGGCATCTTCAAATGTCTGCACTAATTGCAGCTCCGGGAACTGATGCACATACCTTGCGATAAGCTTTAATGCCAACGGCTCATCATCTATGGCAATACATTTGAGTCTTGTCATGATGTTTGCAGTATGAGTTTGACGGTGTACAATTGGTTATCTGTATTGATATCAAGGATATGTTTGTTAGGGTACAAATGTTCCAAACGTTGCTTAGTATTTTTTAGTCCGATACCTACCCTGCGTTTCTCATCCTTTTCAGGGAAAATGCTGTTCTGGCAGAAGAAGGTGATACCTGTATTATCGCCATTCAATTTAATAGTAATGTTCGACCGGTGATGTTTGCTTATCCCATATTTAAAGACGTTCTCCACAAAGGTCATCAGTATCAGCGGTGGTACCTTTTTATCATCGATATCCCCGGAGGTTTCAACAGCAACCGTGGTCTTTTCACCGATACGTAAACGCTGCAATTCAATGTAGTCGTTAATACAGTCTACCTCCTGCTGCAGCGGCACAAAATCAGTCATCGCATCGTCGGTTACATAGCGCATGATGTTGGATAACTTCATGATACTGTCGGGCGCATTATCATCCTTCATCAGCGTGAGTGTATAAATGTTATTCAGCGTATTGAATAAAAAATGCGGATTGATCTGTGCCTTTAAAAATGAAAGCTCGGCACTCGCTTTGTCTGCTTCGGCCTGGGTAGCACGTTGCTCAGTTAGACGCCATTGCTCCATGATCTTCATGGCAGTGCTTAATGCTACTATCATCAAAAAGATAAAGAAGCTGATCACATCAAATGGATGAAACGGGCCATTGTGTGGTGGCTGAAAATGCGGCGGTCCACCATATGGACCAAAGCCACGATGGTTACCGCCGGGTCCCATTGGATGACCAACACGCTGACAAGTGTCGCAATCATCTTTAGGCCGTCTAAATCTGTGTGATGTATCTTCCGTACCTGGCGGAGGTCCGCCCGGGCCATCTTCACCAGGCTGATGCATCCGTTGGTCATGTGGCGGACCAGGCATTGTGTGACCCAGCAACCGTTGACGCATGGGCGACTGCATCTGCGTTGGCATACCTGCGCGCCGCGTGCTCCTCATCAATTGGTCGTACGGCTTTAGATAATAAGTGCCGGCCAGTAAGGCAAGAATAACAATACTATATAGCACGTATTTCCTTTTCAGGAATAGTACTGGTATCAGCAAGTAGGCATTGAAATAAAAGAGGAAAACATAAGTGCCGCAGAATATCCAGTAGATCGGCTTAGCGAGTAACAACCATACGTTACTCTGACCTCCATTGATAAACAACAATGGGAGGGCCATAAACAGCAGCCAGCCTGCTATATGCAAAACAACCTCGTAGGCCCTCAACTTAAACATATGCAAATCAACACATTCCTGCGCAGTATATGAAAATGTGTCGGTAATTAAGGCATTTGTGTAGACGAATCAACCATGTATGGTTTCGCCTTTTCCGTAGTTTTGGATCACCTGCGCTTCGTAATCGAGGAACTCTTTCCAGCGCTTATCTACATCGATCCCATCGGCATATTTCTTAGCTAAACGGATGAATGTGGTATAATGTGTAGCCTCGCTAATCATCAACTCATGATAAAATTCTGATAACTGAGGGTCATTTATATGTTCTGACATCACCTTGAAACGCTCACAACTGCGTGCTTCGATCATCGCGGAAAATAATAGACGGTCTATCAATTGAACAGAACGGCTGCCTCCACTTGTCCCTAGAAACTTGCGGAGTTCGTTCACATAATCATCCTTGCGCTCTCTGCCCAATATAAAGCCGCGTTCAAGAATGATATCATGCACACGTTTAAAGTGATCCATCTCTTCCTGAACCAATGCTGCCATCTCCTGGACAAGGTCAGACAATTGCGGGTTTTGTACAATAAGCGTTATGGCATTACTTGCGGCCTTTTGCTCGCAAAAAGCATGATCAGTTAAAATCTCTTCGATATTGCTTTCGACAACATTTTTAACCCACAGCGGGTCGGTAGGCAACTGAAGTTTAAGGATGGTTCGTTCGCTCACAAAGCAAAAATACGATGCAATTTTAGATTTACGAATTACGATTGATAAATCAAAGGTGAGAGCAGAGAGTCGAAAGATAAAAGGCTCTATATGATGAAATTTAGATTACGATTGTTAACAAATCTAAAATCGTAATTCTAAAATCGTAAATCAGATTATCCCCAAAGATCGATCTCTTTCTCTACTTCTTCTTCGTGGTAAGCGTGGACTTTCTCCTGTTGGGTGGAATGTTCGATCTTGGCCATTAACAATAGCTTGTCAAATAGCTCCAGAACGTCGATCTTCTCAGGCATATTATTCACAAAATGTTGCAAGTTGTCTTTTGAAAGCTGCATAATATTTAACTGACTAATTTGTTGTCTATTACGCATTAGACGCAGCGAAGGTTGTGAGTGTTACAATTAAATCAGCCGTTGCGATACAAGGCTTTACTCTCAATAAACTCCAGCACCGGATCAGGCACGAAGTACTGTACATTCTTCTTTTCAGCGATAGATTTCCGGATAAATGTAGCCGATAATTCCATCAACGGTGTCATCGTAATGGTCACTGACGGATGTGATGCAAACTCAGCATTTTCATAGCCGGGACGAGGGTATACATAAATGCGGTAATCGCGCAGGATGAGTTTATAGTTTTTCCATTTATGAAGCGTACCCAGGTTATCTGATCCCATGATGATGGCGAACTCATGTTCCGGGTATTTCTCTTTTAGGTGAGTTAAAGTGTCAATGGTATATGAAGGCTGCGGCAGGCGCAATTCCACGTCACTTACTTTAATGTTTTTTGAATTATCAGTAGCCAGTTTTGCCATCTCCAGGCGGTCGTAGGTATTGATCAGGTCGCCGTATTTTTTTAAGGGGTTTTGCGGGGACACTACCAGCCAAACCTTATCGAGGGTGGTATGGTTGGCCATGTAGTTGGCAATGATCAAATGCCCTACATGTATGGGATTAAACGACCCGAATAGTAAACCTATTTTCATCTAGTCTACGGTTAATAGTTCACAAATAATAGTATTTGCTAAGTCTGCGGAACCCCTTTCATGGTTCACGGGATGAACCACCAACCACAGGCTTAATTAATTCTTGAGAAAATTAGTAACAAGCAACTCAGCTTCTCCACATGCCGTTTGAAGATCGTGATTTTTAAGGATAATATCAAACTGAGGTGCATAATTCAATTCTTTTTCTGCTTTTGCGAATCGCTCCTGTAATTTCTCTTTGCTATCCGTACCACGGCCAGTTAAACGCTCTTTCAAAACCTCCAACGACGGTGGCTGAACAAATATTGCCAAAGCGGCCTCACCATACTTGCGTTTGAGGTGTAGACCGCCTTCTACGTCGATATCAAATATCACCGTTTTACCTTTTGCCCAGATACGTTCTATCTCTTCACGAAGTGTACCGTAGAAGGTACCCGAATAAACTTCTTCAAACTCAACAAAGTGCTTTTTGGCAATTTTATGCAAGAACTCTTCTTTACTGATAAAATAATAGTCCTTACCATTTTGCTCATCGCCCCGTGCCTGGCGTGTAGTCGCTGATATAGAAAATTCCAGGTCAGGTATTTTGGTGAGCAGATGCTGCACTATAGTTGTTTTACCTGCCCCGGATGGCGCTGAGAATATGATGAGTTTACCTTCTTGCATTCGTGGTTGTAATGGTTGTAAATGTTGTAAATGTTGGAAGGGTGCAAATGTTGGAGAAGTTAACTATTTCAACCACTACAACCCTTACAACCTCTTCAATTAACTACAATACATTTAATAGTTGTTCCTTAATCTTTTCCAATTCTTCCTTCATGCCTACTACCAGTTTCTGGATGTTGGCATCGTTGGCTTTTGAGCCCAAGGTGTTGATCTCGCGACCTATCTCCTGCGATATAAAGCCGAGCTTTTTGCCATTGGCATCATCGCTTTTCAAAGTTTCGATAAAATAATCACAATGACTTTTCAGACGGATCTTTTCTTCGGTGATATCCAGCTTATCGATGTAATAGATCAGTTCCTGCTCAAAGCGATTCTGATCTACGTTTTCACGACCTACTGCTTCGTTCAAAAATTGGTTCAGACGTTCACGAATAACGGGAATGCGCTTAGGTTCCTCGATCTCTACCAGTTGCAGATTTTTCAGGATAGAACCAATGCGCATTTTTACATCCTGCTCCAGTACATTCCCTTCGTCACCTCTGAATTTTTGAAAAGCTGCTACTGCCTGCTGAAAAGTGCGTTCTACTACTTTCCACTCTTCTTCCGAAACAGATTCTTCATCATACTTCACTACCTCTGGTAAACCAAGCGCTAATTGCAACAGGTTACCCCCATGTTCGCCTAGTTCCTCACTTACTGCTTTAAGCTGGTTGTAGTAGTTTTTCAACAAGGTATTGTCGATACCCGCAGCTTTAACTGATGAGTTTGCCTGTTCTACATTGATAGAAAGGTTAACCTTCCCGCGTTCGATCTGCTTATTGCATTCGTTGCGCAACTGGAACTCTTTTTCGGAAAACGATTTTGGAATACGGAGCGATAATTCGAGGAATTTGCTGTTCAGGGATTTGATTTCGACGGTATATTTTGTACTGCCTGAATCAAAACTGGCAATCCCATACCCTGTCATGGATTTTATCATGTGCAAAGATAGATTTTTTGGTGAATATGTATTGTTGTAGTGGTTGTAAGTGTTGTAGTGGTTGTAAAAGTTAACCACTTCAACAACTCCAACATTTTCAACTAATCTCTGATTAACCCATCTCTAATCACTAACCTTAACATCTTTTTACATTTTTTGCGTTTTACATTATATACTTTTGCAGGAATGCGTTTATCCCAAAAACTAATATACTGTACTTTAATGCTTTGTTTGCTGAGTGGCTTAACCTATGCCCAACAAACATTGACCATTAAAGGCATCATATTTAAAAAGAGCACCCCCGACAGAATATCACAAGCCGTAGTAACCGACCTGAAAACGCAGACAGTGATGATGAGCGATGAACTGGGTGGATTTGGCATTAAAACTTCTGTCGGCGATACATTGGAGATAGCCAAAACAGGGTATACACCGCAAAGAATCGCCATAACAAATAATGATGACCTGGTAGTTTACATGCAACCTGTTGTAGAACTAAACCAGGTGACGATCAAGAGCCAATCCAAGCAACAGGAATTGAGCGAGGTTATGAAAGAATACAAAAGCCAGGGTATTTTTAACGATGGCAAATCATTACCATTCTGGCAGTTCGTCAATTCGCCCATCACCGCGTTTTATAACTTGTTTGGCAAAGCCCCGGCACAGGCCCGTCGCTTTGCGGAGTATGCTAAAAACGAACAGGAAGCCAGCACTGTAGACAAACGCTACACGAAAGAACTGGTAAAAAGCGTTACCAAAATGACCTCAGATGATGAGGTGGATAAATTTATGGTTGCTTACAGGCCATCTTACCAGGACATGAAGGAATGGAACGATTACCAGTTGATCCAGTATATCAAAAAAGAATTTGCCTATTATCAGAAGATTAAAAACAGGCCGGAAGCGAAGTTGCAGAAGTTATATTGATATTTGAACACGATTTATAGGATTAAAGAATTACCATGATTAAAATATAAATAAGGCAATCGTGTTAGTCGATGAAATCACGCTAATCGTGTTCAAACTATATGGACAGCGCCTCACAGGCCCTATCAGCAGCAAGCTTCTCCGCATTCTTTTTATTGAACTCCTTGCCCTGACCCATAATCTCACCGTCTATACTGGCCTGTACTGTAAACAGCTTATTGCTTTCGCCGTCGCCATTTTCTATAAGTTCAAAGGTAATATCCTTACCATGACGCTGGCACCATTCGATCAATTTACTCTTGAAGTTGGTTTCGGTTTGCTCCAGTTTATGGATATCGATGTGCGATTTAATAATGTGGTTCACCAGGAAGTTTTTAGTGAAATCGTAGCCTTTATCCAAATAGATAGCACCTACTAAAGCCTCAAATGCATCGCCTAGTAAAGAACCCTGGCGGGTGGAGTTCACCATGCGGCTATCATACTCTATCAATTGCTCAAAACCCAATTTGCGGGCCAATTGATTCAGGTTGCTGCGGTTTACAATTTTTGAGCGGAGTTCGGTCAGGAAGCCTTCGTCCTCAAAAGGATATAATTTGAATAGTACTTCGGCTACCACGCTGCCTAGTACGGCATCGCCCAGGAACTCCAGACGTTCGTTGCTGTTCTTTACACCTTTTTTTACGTTTTGCGCTACCGATTTATGCCTGAAAGCCAATCGGTATAAAGACAAATTGCCCGGAACAAAGCCGAGCAAATTCTTTAAAGATTTTACGTATTTTTTATTTGGTGATAAATAAAGCTTATAGAATCGTCTGATTGGCATTCGATCTACTTAATCTTCGTACTTCTTAAATATAACTGAAGCGTTGTGACCGCCAAAGCCAAATCCGTTGCTTTGTGCTATCTTAACTACTCTTTTCTGTGCAACGTTGAAGGTAAAGTTAATTTTCGGATCAAAAGCTGGGTCGTCAGTAAAGTGATTGATCGTTGGTGGGATCGTATCATTTTTAACGGCCAATATAGCGGCTATAGCCTCAACGGCACCGGCGGCACCAAGTAAATGGCCCGTCATTGATTTTGTAGAGCTGATATTTATGCGGTAAATATCTTCTCCAAAAGTATCTTGTATCGCTTTAACTTCCTGCGGGTCACCAATCGGGGTTGATGTTCCGTGAACGTTTACATAGTCAATATCAGAGGGCTTCAGGCCGGCATCTTCCAAAGCAGCTTTCATAACCAGTGCAGCACCTAATCCTTCGGGGTGCGGAGCTGTCATGTGATAAGCATCGGCACTCATGCCACCGCCTATCATTTCAGCATAGATTTTTGCTCCACGTGCTTTGGCATGCTCCAATTCCTCCAGAATAATCGTTCCTGCACCTTCACCCGCAACAAAACCATCGCGGTCAAGATCAAACGGACGTGAGGCAGTAGCCGGATCATCATTACGGGTTGACAGCGCATGCATGGCATTAAAACCACCTATACCTGCTTCGTTTATGATTGCTTCAGAACCTCCGGTGATGAACATATTAGCTTTACCCAGGCGGATATAGTTAAATGAGTCAATAAGCGAATTGTTGGATGAAGCACAAGCGGAAACGGTTGTGAAGTTGGGCCCTCTTAAACCATATTTGATAGAAATATGCCCTGGGGCAATATCCGCTATCATTTTAGGAATAAAGAAAGGATTAAAACGTGGTGTACCGTCGCCTTTTGCAAAGGCAACCACCTCGTCTAAAAACGTTTTTAAACCACCAATGCCCGATCCCCATATCACACCGATACGGTTGGTATCAAGCTTTGAAAAGTCTAATCCTGCATCGTTTACGGCTTCCTCTGTAGAATATAATGCGTATTGAACAAAGGGGTCAAGTTTGCGGGCATCTTTGCGGCCCAGGAATGCGTCGGCATCGAAATTCTTTACCTCGCAGGCAAACTTTGTTTTGAAATTTGTAGTATCAAAACTCTTAATCAAGGCTGCGCCACTCACTCCATTGATCAAAGAATTCCAATAATCTGGAACGCTGTTGCCAATTGGAGTAAGTGCTCCAAGCCCGGTTACTACAACTCTTTTAAACTCCATTTAGTAAGATTGGGGAGCTTATTTAACGTTTTTTTCAAGGTAAGCGATAGCCTGGCCTACAGTACCTATAGTTTCAGCCTGATCGTCAGGAATAGCCACGTTAAATTCTTTTTCAAACTCCATGATTAGTTCCACGGTGTCTAACGAGTCTGCACCAAGATCGTTGGTGAAGCTAGCTTCAGGTGTTACTTCACTTTCGTCAACACCTAATTTTTCTACGATAATAGCTTTTACTCTTGAAGCGATATCAGACATACTTTTAATGGTTTAATGATTAATAAAATTCAGTGCAAAGAAAAATAAAATCTATCAAATAACAAATCTAAAAACTTTTGGCATTTACAAGTAACAAATTTTTAGCACTAGAGTTTCTATTTTGTATTTTTGAAGCGGGTAAAATTAGTGATTTTGAACAGGAAAACGTTAAAGTTTGAGATCGATTTAGATTTTGTGCTGATTGCCATCACCACATCACTGAAAGATTACCGTATCTGCCATCATATAAACAAGCACTTAAGATTTGGTTTTACACGCAGCGCCGACCTGGAAGTTGACTTATTACCCGGACCGGCGCCTGTTTATTTCTCCATGTTCCAATATTATTGGGAAGCCAGCGAAACAGATTTTTATTTTTTAGCCAATAAGGGATCAGAAGGTTACCTTGTACCCGAAATGCGTAAGGCCGATTATTTTCTGATGATCCGGAATTATATCGATGATGCAGACCTGGAACAGCTGATCACGGGTCTTAATCGCATACCTGAAATAGTGGCAGCCGTAAAGATTGATCCAAAAAAAATTAAATCACGCGAAAATCTTTTATTTTAGCGCCGATTTTAAAAAGTGTATGAGCTACACTAATTTAAATACCATAAAATAGAAAACAGCCAGTTTAATCCTGATAAATATGAAATTATCTTACAACCGTACTAAAATTGTTGCCACAATGGGTCCGGCATCAACCAATAAGGACATCCTGTTGTCAATGATCAAGGCAGGTGTAAATGTATGCCGCCTCAATTTTTCGCACGGAAGACCTTCTGATCATCAGAAAACTATCGATACCATACGTGAAATAAACGAACAATATAAAGTGAACGTGGGTATCCTCGCCGACTTGCAGGGCCCTAAAATCCGTATCGGACTGGTAAAAGACGGTGGTATTCACCTGGTAAACGGCACGCAGATACATATTACTACACAAGAATGCATCGGCGATGACAACCGTATATATATAACGTATGAAACTTTCCCGCAAGATGTAAGACCTAACGAAATCATCTTATTGGATGACGGTAAGATACAGATGCGCGTGATCGAAACCAACCGTAAAGACTCTGTGCTTTGCGAAGTGGTTCATGGTGGTATCCTGACATCGCGCAAAGGTGTGAACCTTCCTAATACTAAAGTATCTATCCCAAGTTTAACCGAAGAGGATTTGGTGAACCTTGAGTTCGCATTACAAAATGATGTGGAGTGGATCGGTCTCTCATTCGTTCGTACAGGTGAAGATATCGTTGAATTGAAACGCATTATTGCACGCAGCGGAAAATCTGCACGCGTGATCGCTAAAGTTGAAAAACCTGAAGCAATAGATAATATAGATGCCATTGTTGCTGCAACTGACGGTGTGATGGTGGCCCGTGGTGACCTGGGTGTTGAAATGCCTTTGGAAGAAGTTCCATTGCTGCAAAAAATGATCATCCGCAAATGCCGCGAGGCTTCAAAACCGGTTATCGTTGCTACTCAGATGCTGGAATCAATGATCACCACCCCACGCCCAACACGTGCTGAGGTGAATGACGTTGCTAACTCGGTTCTGGATGGGGCTGACGCGGTGATGCTAAGCGGTGAAACCTCCGTTGGTGAATTCCCTGTAATAGTTATCGAAACGATGGCTAAGATCGTACGTAACGTAGAAGAACTTGGCTATCCTTTTAATACTACACTGGAGCCCGCTACACCGCTCAATCCGGCTAATTACCTGAGCGACGCACTTTGCGGATCGGCAGTTTACCTGGCTGAGCATACCAATGCCGTAGGTATCGTTTCCATGACCGTTTCGGGCTATACTGCATTCGAAATATCGAGCCACCGTCCAAAAGCAGGCACTTATATATTTACATCCAACAAAACTTTATTAAAGGCCTTAAGCCTGGTTTGGGGTGTACGTGCATTCTACTATGATAAACTGGAAAGTACCGATCAGACCATTGCTGATGTAAACGAGATATTAAAATCAGAGCACCTTATTGAAGTAGGTGATGTGGTGATCAACACTGCGTCTGTGCCTATTACCAAAAAGGGTAAAACTAATATGTTGAAGGTTTCTGTGGTAGAGTAATACCGTTGTAAGGTTGGAATGTTGTAAAGTTGAAAAGTTATCTTTGAACTATAATAGAAGGTCCCGGATAAACCGGGACTTTTTTGTTTGATGTCTTTACTTGGTCAACAATAAAATAGCATTAATAGGTTGGGGCTGCAAAAGCACTGATCGAAACAGCAACTTTACAACCTTCCAACTTTACAACTTTTCAACAACTCAATAAACCGCCGCTTCACACACCTTCAGGAATAACTTGTCGAGGTTGACAAAGTAATAGTCCCAATAGATCTCAATCATTTTTCTCATCTCAGTAAGTTTTGGTATCCGTTATAAGAAGCACAAACGACGGCGGGGTTTAATTATTACTTAATTTTTAAAGAAAAAACGCCACTGGATTGCTCCTTCGCCCTTTGCTAAAAATATTCGTATCTTTAAATAATCTGCTACTTCATTATTAAGCGAAAAACATAACAAAATTAACTCAAAAAACTCTCAATTATTTTCATTTTTTAGTTTTCCACAGCTACAATAAACTATAAATCAAATATTTATAGCAAAGCATTTGTAATAATCATGTTGCACTTCACACGGTGTGGAAAACTCCAAATTGAATTGGATTATATGGAATAATAAATTTGATTAAAAACCCCTAAGGATTTTTTAACACTATAATAACTTATTAGATACATAGATATGGGCAAAAACATTTCAAAAAAAGCAACCGCTTCAAGCGGCAAAGGAGGGTTAAGGGTCGGGAGATACTTTACCAAAGAAGGAAAGAACGTATATGACCTATTCAAGTACGAAAAACGCTCGTCGGTGATACGTAACCCTTCGGGCGACGCTGTGTTTGAAATGAACGATGTTGAAGTACCGGCTTCATGGTCGCAGGTAGCTACCGACATCCTTGCACAGAAATATTTCCGCAAGGCAATGGTTCCTCAACCAGACGGAACAACAGGTTCTGAGAAAAGCATTAAGCAGGTTGCCCACCGTATGGCTAATTGCTGGAAAGACTGGGGAATGCGTTATGGCTATTTCGCAACAAAGCAAGATGCTGAAATATTCTATGACGAGATTGTGTATACTATTGTTGGTCAGCTTGCTGCACCAAACTCACCACAATGGTTCAACACCGGCTTGCATACCTCCTACGGCATCACCGGTAAGCCACAGGGCCACTACTTTGTAGACCCGATCACTGAAGTGTTAAGCAAGTCAACATCAGCTTACGAGCGTCCGCAGCCACATGCTTGTTTCATCCTTTCTGTTGAGGATGACCTGGTGAACGAAGGCGGTATAATGGATCTTTGGGTTCGCGAGGCACGCATCTTTAAATATGGATCTGGTGTAGGTACTAACTTTTCTAAGATCCGTGGCGAAAACGAAAAACTATCAGGCGGCGGTTATTCATCAGGCTTAATGTCATTCCTGAAAATAGGCGACCGTGCTGCAGGAGCGATCAAATCAGGCGGTACTACCCGCAGGGCTGCTAAAATGGTTTGCCTCGATCTGGATCACCCTGAAATTGAAGGTTTCGTAAACTGGAAAGTAGAAGAAGAGAAGAAAGTAGCTGCTTTAATAGCTGCCGGTTACTCTTCAGATTACGAAGGCGAAGCTTACCGCACTGTATCAGGCCAAAACTCTAATAACTCTGTGCGTGTACCAAACGAGTTCTTTTATGCTTTACAACAAGGTAAAGATTGGGAACTGAAAGGCCGTATGAATGGCAAAACTGTAAAAACCATATCTTCTCAGAAGTTATGGGATGATATATCATTTGCAGCATGGGCCTGTGCCGATCCGGGTATACAATATGACAGCACCATCAACGAATGGCATACCTGCCCTGAAGGTGGCCGCATCAACGCATCAAACCCTTGCTCTGAGTACATGTTCCTGGATAATACCGCATGTAACCTGGCATCCATCAACCTGGCACACTACTTTGACGAAAAGACCCGCACATTTGATGTAAAAGGTTTTGAGCACTCATGCCGCATCTGGACCATCGTTCTGGAAATATCTGTATTGATGGCTCAGTTCCCATCAAAAGAAGTTGCCCAGCTTTCATATGACTACCGTACCCTTGGTTTAGGCTATGCTAACTTAGGCTCAGCGCTGATGGTGAACGGTATTCCTTACGATAGCGATAAAGCACGCGCTATCGGTGGGGCTATAACCGCTATCATGACCGGTACTGCTTACGCTACCTCAGCTGAGATGGCTAAAGAATTAGGTACGTTCAGCCGCTACGAAGAAAATAAGAAACATATGTTGCGTGTAATGCGCAACCACCGCTATGCGGCATATAACTCTCCTGAAAATTACGAAGGCCTGGATATCCTGCCTCCGGGAATCGATCAGAAACAATGTCCAGACTACCTGCTGTCTGCTGCATGCAATGCATGGGACAAGGCAGTTGAAATGGGTGAACAATACGGTTACCGTAATGCGCAAACTACCGTTATCGCTCCTACAGGAACTATCGGACTGGTAATGGATTGCGATACTACTGGCATCGAGCCAGATTTTGCTTTGGTTAAATTCAAAAAATTATCAGGCGGCGGATACTTCAAGATCATCAACCAGGCTGTACCTGAGGCATTGAAGAACCTGGGCTACCAGGAGCATGAGGTAACGGCTATTGTAAACTATGCAAAGGGCTCTGCAAGCTTAATAGGTGCACCACACATCAATGTGGATACCCTTAAAGCAAAAGGCTTTACCGAAGCTGAACTGGAAAAACTGGATAAAGGCCTGGTATCAGCATTCGAGATCAGCTTTGCATTCAACATCTGGTCGTTAGGCGAAGATTGTCTGAAACGTCTGGGGTTGACTGCAGAACAATATAATTCACCTGATTTCAATGTATTACGCGCATTAGGGTTCACCAAAAAACAAATTGCTGAAGCTAATGAATATATCTGCGGTACAATGACCCTTGAGGGCGCTCCATATCTTAAATTGGAACACTACCCGATATTTGATTGCGCTAACAAATGCGGCGCTAAAGGCGAGCGTTATATCCATGCACATGGTCACATTAAAATGATGGCTGCTGCACAACCGTTCCTTTCAGGCGCTATTTCAAAAACCATCAACCTGCCAAACGAGGCTAAGGTTGAAGAAATAAAAGATTGCTACGAACTATCTTGGAAATTAGGTTTGAAAGCCAACGCGCTTTATCGTGACGGTTGCAAATTATCTCAGCCATTATCAACCAAATCTGATAAGAAAGAAGAAGCTGACGAAAAACTGGATAGCGTAGAAGAAGTATTAGGCGAAGCAGCTAACGTAAAACTGAGCGACCTTACTCCTGACCAGGTGTTGGAAGCAGCTGTGGCTATTATGGAGAAATCTAAAGATACCCACTTCATGCGCCAGCTATCGCGTGTGGTTCAGAAGAAGAGCCTGCCATACAAACGCCGCGGCTATACTCAAAAGGCAAGCATAGACGGTCAGACCGTATTCGTTCGCACTGGTGAATATGAAGACGGAACATTAGGCGAGATCTTCGTGGATATGCACAAAGAAGGTGCAACCTTCCGTTCGTTGATGAACTGTTTTGCTATCGCAGTTTCAGTAGGTTTACAATACGGCGTGCCATTGGAAGAGTATGTAGAGAAATTCACTTTTACCCGCTTTGAACCGGCAGGTATGGTGATCGGCCACGCCAACATTAAGAGTGCCACCTCAATTATCGATTATATCTTCAGGATGCTGGGTTATGAATACCTTGATCGCAGCGACCTGGTACATGTTATAACTGAACAAAGAGGTGTGGTAGGCAACCCGCAGATGGATGATGAAGACATCAACCCTGATACTACCAACGTTTACGAGCCATCACCTGCAAAAGTATCTTCGGATGCTACAGGCAGCAAAAAACAAGGCCTTAGTCTTGATTTAAGCATGGGCGTGCAAAGCGATGCACCGGCATGTAACGTTTGCGGCCACACTACTGTACGCTCAGGCACTTGCTACAAATGCCTGAACTGCGGTAACTCAATGGGTTGCTCTTAATAGCTGAAAAGGCAGCGTGAAAGCGTAAAGAAACAAGCTATTCGTAAAATTGGCTGTTAAGCTCAGTTTTATAATGGTTAATGTGTGTGAAGCCCCGGTCTTTTGATCGGGGTTTTTTGTTGGGAATAGCATGTAAATTCTATTTCTTATATTTGTGTATGAGCAACTGGAAAGAACGTATTACTACTGACCCTGCACAATGCGGCGGCAGGCCTTGTATTAGAGGTATGCGCATCCGTGTTAGCGATATACTTGATCTGCTTGCTTCAGGTCTTGCTCAAGAGCAGGTTCTTGAAGAACTTCCAGATCTCGAACCGCAGGATATAGAAGCGGCATTAAAATATGCCAGCAGTAAACTCGATCACGCCGTTATAGCAGCATGACCATTTGGATAGATGCTCAGCTATCGCCATTTATAGCGGCTTGGATAAATTCTAATTTCACAAACATTTCAGCAAAGTCCTTACGTTCCCTGGGATTGAGAGATGCTAAAGACTATGATATATTCCAACAGGCCCGCAAGGCTAATATTATCCTAATGAGTAAAGACCAGGATTTTGTTAAGCTTATAGAATTGCATGGCACTCCACCTAGATTGATTTGGATAACTTGCGGTAACACATCTAATGCTGCTATGTGCGAAATCTTAAAGACATCACTTCCTAAGGCAATCGAATTATTGAGTAACGGCGAGAACATCATTGAGATCAGCAATAAATCGTTTTAGAATATATACCAACCAGCCAAATCTCCACCTTTTCAAATAACCTCCGCTTACTGGAAATATATTCTCTAACTTAGGGCTTAAGAAATCTCACACCTAAAATTATTTAAACCATGAAAAGACTAGCACTATTATTTACGTTATTGGTTGCCTTTTTGGGTGCCAACGCGCAGACTAAGGAGCAGATGATCGCCGACTGGCAGCGGGCTAAAAATTACACCAAAGCCTATCTGGATGCAATGCCGGAAGACGGCTACGGATTCAAACCAACACCAGAAATGCGCTCATTTGCGGGCCAGATGCTGCACCTGGCGGATGGTAACTATGGAATTGTAGGTACTGCCAGCGGCAAAGGCAACCCGCTTGGAAAAAACTCTGCTGAAAAGACTGTAGCCCAAACCAAAGAAGCTACTACTAAAGCTGTATTGGATAGTTATGATTTTGTAATAGCCGCTATTCAGGGAATGACCCCTGAGCAATTACAGGCTACCATGAAAATGGGTGGAAAAGACCTTGCAAAAGCTACCCTGATCAGCAAAGCTTTTGAGCATCAAACACACCACAGGGGACAAACTGTTGCTTATTTGCGCTTAAAAGGCGTTACGCCGCCGGGAGAAATGTTATTCTAACTAAATCGCCACAAGTATAGAAAGGGCAGGTATCTGGTGATACCTGCCTTTTTTTGTTGCGTAAAGGCACTGACATAAAATGCAGCTATAAATATATTCCGGTTGACTTACTCCTATTCATTATTTAAAGTGTACCTTTCGTGAAATTGATAATCTAGTCGCAAAGGCCTGCATAAATCTTCCACCGCAATCCTTTCTTATTTCTATTCCGACTTCTTTAAAATTTAACCCGGTCAACATCAAACGGGGGCCCTGTAAAAACATTTAACAATACTACCATGAGTAAAGACAGAAAAATGATAAAGGATAAAAAGAAACCCGCTAATCCGCTTGGCAAAAAAGCGCCTTCAGATTACCAGGCAGGTAAGTCTTCGGTATCCAGAACAGATCTCACCCCCGCTAAAAAGAAATAATTAAAAAAGATGAATAGAACGATAGAATCTGAGGCAAGGGAGTATGTATATGACCTGAAGAATTGTGCGCGCGAATTCGGTTTTAGCAACCAGGAATGCTGGCAATTTAGCCTGGTTACTGATCTGGAAAAAACAAAAATTGAAAAGAATTATCATCCAACTGTATCGGCTCATCCCGCGCAGGAAGCTTTGTTCGAATTTTTAAGATTGGTGAAAGGTAAAATGATGCTGCCTCTAAATAAGGAAGAATATGGCTTTGATATTAATTCGGTTGAACATAAAGACGTAAGGCACCTGATCGCATTTAACCCTAAAATGCACCGTTAATCACAATACGACTAATAGAAAAAGGGTTGGTATTCATATGAATACCAACCCTTTTTTATGCTATTTAAATTTATATTATTCGTGTGCCATTGGCTCATCAAAGTCGCCTATGTTAGCTAAGCCATCTTTAAATACATGTTGCGGTTGATCGGTAAACGGAGACGTTCTGGTAAATACACCAAGGAAGAATACGATACCACCCATTAATAATTGCGGCCAGAATACGCGATCTGCGAAACCATATACCCAAGGTGATGCCAGCAGGAAAGATGCACCTACTACATCAATAAAGCAATGCATAGGAACCGGGAACACATTCATGAAACCGAACTTATGCTTGCTGAATACAGCCATGATAAATTGCAACCATCCGAAGATCAATGGTAAAAAGAATGACGCGCCGCCCACATGATAAAATCCAAAAAGCCATGGAGAAGACATCAGGACAAAAGCCATCACCCAATTTAAAAATCCGTAAGTTGATGTTGATATAAAAGGTTTCATTTCTTAAACGTGTTAACAGCGCAAAATTAATGTTTATTCTATAGTTTACAACTCAAACTTCATTGCTTTTAAAATAAAAAGGCTATATCGTCAAATACAGCCCTCATTTTATATCAATTTGTACAATTCCTTAATAAGCAGTCGCCTTTTTCTTGACGATAAAAGAAGCGATAAAACAGAAAAGTCCTAGTATCAAGCCACAAACTACACCAATCACCAGGCCCATGATCAGCATTTCGAGTCGAGGGTGCGTTGGTAGCATTGGGTGTTGCTCAGACATTTTAGCTACGCTTGGATGGTTGGCTATATAGGTACTATAAAATAGCGTATGTGCAGCGGTTATCCAAACACAATTCACGAGGCTAACACAAAAACCATGTAAGAAGTGCCTTCTGCCAACTGCCTTCGCAATAATATAAGCTGAGAAAATAAAGATAAACAGCCAAAAGATGGGTTCTACTTTTTCAGGGATAAGCCAAACAGTAGCAACGGCCATGATCAGTCCGAATACTGACAATTGAAAAATAATTTTCCAGTTCATAAAAAGGGGACTTTAGCGAATAGATTTCAGTTGATTCACAATTGGTTAATTAAATATAGCAAAACCAATCAGAAAATCAAATAGTTAGCGGCTTACAACAACTTATTTCGGGTTGCTGAGATTTGCCTCGGTCTTCTGAACAGCGTCCTTAGTTTTAATAACAACCACCCCATTCAAAGCTTTTTTACCGTAAATACCGGCATAAACCTCTTTTGCAGGCTGTTGTTTCAGCACCCGGATAGATGCAATATCGTTAGGGTTCAGGCTATTCAAATTGGCCACTGCTTTTCCGTCTACCACATACAGTGGGTCCATATTGGTATCAAGACCAATTAAAACAGTACCGGTATTTTGGATAGTATCTTTTGGAACAACGTAACTTACTTTATCAGGAATAATTACTTTAGTTTTTTGCGCTATAGCCTCAGATGTAGTATCCGGCGCAGGTCCTTTAGAAATATTAAAACTGATCGGGATCGTATACCTTACTCTAACTTTGTTACCATTCTGATAACCAGGCTCCCATTTCGGCGACAACTTCAAAACCCTGATCACTTCTTTTGCTGCACCGCTGCCAAGGTCTTTCACTACTTTGATATCAGAAAGCGACCCGTCTGTTTCAACAGTTACTGAGATCAATTCCTTACCTTGTATGTTTTTGTTCAGCATACCTTCAGGATACTGAATATTCTGACTCAGGAAATGATAAAAAGCTGAGATGCCTCCTTTAAATTGTGGCTCTTCTTCTACTGTAATAAAGACAGGCTCTTCATCATGCTTAGTCGCCTTTGTGGGTTGATTTTCTATCGGAGCCGCAGGTTCAAGATCGGTTAATACATAAGCAGAATCCTTTGTAACAGGCTTTTCAATATTTACCTGAACTACTGCATGGCTTACATGCTTTTTCACGGTAGCAGCCGGTGTAAATGAAATAGCCGTCTTTTCAAATAAGTGCTCAGCTTTATCTTTGATCACCTTTACTACATTGGTTTTGCCTATGGTAACCGAGGCCATGATCATCATCAATACAAACAACGGCGCGGATAAACCATATTTTAAAAGCGCGGTATATTTCGACCGGTTCTTTTGAAGCATAATGATCCGCTGCTTCAACAAACTATGGTTGAAGAAAGGCGTTACCAACTGATGTGGGGTTTTTAATGTTTGGCTCAGCAGCAGCATAGCGTATTCGGCCTTGTCGATGCCATTCTCCAAAGCATGCCGGTCAGCTATATATTCATGGATATGCTTGATCTCAAGCCGGTATAAATACACTACCGGGTTAAACCAGTTGATGATAGCAACCGCTTCTATCAACAGCACGTCAACCGTATGCCATTGATTAGCATGCGCCTCCTCGTGGGCAGTTATGACTTCAAGGTTGTCAAGATTGCCTCCTAGCTTGATGCTCCTGAAAAATGAAAATGCGCCAGCTGATTCTTCCGGTTCATCTATTATTTTCTTAAGAGATATCAACTGCCATATAAATCTGGCGATCAGTATGGCCGCACCTATAGCATAAATGATCACCAATATCTGGCCTATGGTAAGATGGTGCTCTTCGATGTTTTTAAAACGGTAAACCAATATAGGTTTAGCATAGGTATATAACGTATGCTGTACCCTTTGCGTAATGAACAAATTCTTTACCCAATCAGAATGGATTACAGGAATAAAAAATGAGAAAATAGCTGTAGAAACTAAATAAAGCCTATTCAGGTGGAAAAATGTTTCCCTGCGCAGTAAAAAATGGTAAAAGCCGTAAGATAACAACAGGTAAAGATTTACCAGCAGTAGATATTGCCACCAGCTCATAGGTTTATTTTTCTTTGAGTTTCTCGATCAGTTTCATGATCTCGTCAGCTTCTTTGAGGTCGATCTTCTCCTTCTTTACAAAAAAGGAAAACATGTGCTTTACCGAATTGTCAAAGTATCCGCTTAAGAGCTTTTCGGTTGCAAAACTTTGATATTGCTCTTTGCTGATGATAGGGAAATATTCATGACTCTTGCCAAAAGCGTTATGGTCAACAAAACCTTTGGCCTCAAGAATGCGGATGAAGGTAGATACCGTATTATATGCCGGCTTAGGTTCGGGCAGGGTATCAATCACATCCTTTACAAAACCTTTCTTAAGTTGCCAAAGCACCTGCATGATCTGCTCTTCCGCACGAGTTAATTCTTTAATTTCCATGATGTTACAAATTTGATTACCGTTTATTAGGCGCTCAGTACAATTGGTTATCTTAAAGATAAGAAACTTAAATTATAAAAAGCAACTAAGCGCTTAGTTTTTTGCAAAATAAAAAAACCTCCGGGATAACCGGAGGTTTTACTAGTCATTTATTATTCCACCTTAGTTAGTACTCTGTGCTTTAGGCAATTCCGCTCTCGGTATCATTTCGGCGCGTTGAGCGGTATTGTATACAAATGATGCAACTATAGTAGCTGCTTGTTTAAGGTCGTCCTCGCTCAGGCGATCATAAGTATCCTGATTACTGTGGTGCGTACGGGTACCATAATCCATTGGGTCCTGTATAAACTGGAAACCCGGGATGCCAACAGCATCAAATGACAAGTGATCCGTACCACCGGTATTGCTGATAGTAATTGTTCCTGCTCCGAGATCTTTGAAAGGCTCGAACCAGGGCTTAAATACAGCACCTGCAAGCGAATCGCCTTGTAGATAAATGCCGCGGATCTTTCCTGTGCCATTATCCAAATTATAATAGGCTGATACTTTAGCCTGCTCAGGCTTCAATTGCATGGTCTTAGGATCGCCAAAGTGGTTCAGCACATAATAGCGTGAACCAAATAATCCTTGCTCTTCCGAACTCCATAAAGCGATGCGGATGGTACGCTTCGGTTTAAACCCGGTAGCTTTTAATATACGTACAGCTTCCATCATTACCGCACTGCCTGCTGCATTATCAGTTGCACCGGTGGCGGCATGCCATGAATCAAGATGGCCACCGATCATTACGATCTGCTCTTTTAATTTCTTATCTGTTCCAGGTATTTCGGCTACTACATCATATCCTTGCAAATCATCGGTAAAGAATTGTGTTTTAATATCAGCTTCCATCTCTACTTTCTGGCCGGCTTTCACCAATCGTAAAATACGCAGATAATCTTCTCCGCTCGTTTCCAGTTCCGGAGCGGCCATCTTTGCTGTATCAGCGTATGACGCGCCATTGGTAGTAAATACTGTGCCGTCCGTACCGCGGGCCATGCTTAATATCAGGCCCACATTTTCATCCTGTAGAAATTTACTTACAGCGGTGCGTAATGCACGGGCTTTTTGCATAGCTAAAAATTGCGGAGAATTACGATCAACAGCCCTGCGTTGAGAGGGTTGTGAAGTTGCCTTCGCCATCTTATCCAACTCTTCGTCTGTATAGCGGGTAAGATCCGGTTTCGTGCCCTGGGCTAATTTAGTTTTGGTATCGAATATGACAATTTTCCCGGCTAGCTTGCCTTTGTATTGATCAAGATCGGTGATGGAGTCAGCTTTAACCAATAGCACTTCGCCTTTTATAGGGCCGTTCGTTCCTGCTGTCCAAGCTTTGGGAATGGCTATAATGGCATGATAGTAAGGAACAGTGATAGCGGCATAATTCTTCTGCACTTCCCAGCCTTTGCCAAACTTGCCCCATGGTTCCCGCTTAGCATTCTCCAAACCCCAGCTTTTTAGTTGATTTACGGCCCAGTCCTGTGCCCTTTTCAGGCCGGGAGATCCAGCAAGCCTCGGACCGGCAACATCGGTCAGATAAAAGGCGGTTTCCATTACTTTCGAATGGTTCAAGCCTTCGTCGCGTATCTTTTGGACCGCCGCAGCATCAGGTGCTTCCTGTGCAAAAACAGAGCCCACCATCCCGGCTAGTAGTACGCCGGAAAAGAGTAATTTTCTTTTCATTATAAGATCAGTTAACAATTAAGAATAAACAAACCTATCTATTTTATATTGAATTTATTGCGCAGGCAGTCTAACAAATTTGTTACATAAAATTGTTATTTTAATTTAAATTTGAGGATGGACTCAGACGATTTAGACAGTATAATATTTAAGGTCGAGATAGCTGCGGAAGAGGGAAGGAAAAGTCCTGCTTATTATAAAACACTGACCTGGCAACAGCGTCTTGAGGTCGCGAATTATTTGAATAGCCTTCATTATCATTACCCACTGAACAAACCGCCAAAATTAGACAGAACTTATTTTAGGGCTTATAATAAAGAGGAACAAGACCAGTTAGAATCTAAAATCTAAATATGCTTAAATCTGCCGTACCTATCCTGGCTTCATTAAATGAAGAAGAAACCATAAAATTTTATACCGAAAAACTGGGCTTTACCTTCCACTCAAGTTGGGAAGGGTATCTTATTTTGAGTAAAGAGAAAGTACAGATTCACCTATGGCCAACCAATGATCCGGCTATACCTAAAAATACCGGATGTTATGTTAACGTCACGGAAATAGATAAGCTGTATGCCAAATATCAACCACTTGGCATCATCCATCCAAATGGCCCGCTAGAAGAAAAGCCGTGGCGGATGAAACAATTCAGCATTTTGGATAATAACGGGAACATTATCCATTTTGGTGAAGATATGGACGCCGATTAGTTGATCAGCAGCTTATACCCACGCCCGTGAACGTTGATGATCTCCACATTTGAATCATCCTTCAGGTACTTGCGTATCTTGCTCAGGAAAACGTCCATACTGCGACCATTAAAGTAGTTGTCATCGTGCCAGATATTCAGTAAGGCTTCTTCGCGGGTTAATACCTCGTTTTTGCGCAGGCAAAGCAGGCGTAATAGTTCAGCCTCTTTGGTTGATAGTTTTTGCTGCACGTCGCCAGCAGATATCATTTGTGAAGTGTAGTCAAAATCGTAGCGGCCGATCTTAAAATGAGTTTGTTTTTCCTCCTCGCTTTTTTCGCTATTGCTCACCCTTTTTAATAAGGCATTAATGCGGAGGAGTAACTCCTCTATACGGAAAGGCTTCGTGATATAATCATCTCCACCCAGGTTGAATGCCTGGGTTTTATCTTCTATCATGCCTTTCGCGGTAGCAAAAATAATGGGCACTTGAGTATTGAATTTCCTTATCTCTTTACCAAGCGTAAACCCGTCTTTTTTAGGCATCATCACATCCAGTATCAGCAGGTCGAAATTCTGTTTTGTAAATGCTTTCAACCCCTCTTCGCCGTCTTTACACAAAACCACATCAAATTTTCCCTTCAACTGCAGGTAGTCTTGTAAAAGTAAGCCAAGGTTAGGGTCGTCCTCTACTAATAATATTTTCTTCATGCTTAGGATATGTGAAATTTCAGCTCAAATTCAGAGCCTTTTTCTTTTTCAGATTTAACGCTTATGGTTCCGTTCAATTTTTTGACGATCGTATTTACATAGCTTAAGCCTAAGCCAAAGCCCTTCACATCGTGCAGGTTACCTGTCGGGATACGATAGAATTGTTCGAATATTTTTGATTGCTGGTCGCGGTTCATACCAATACCTTTATCAGCCACGCGGATAACCACCTCTTCATTTTTATTAAAAGTGCTGATGGTGATTTCAGGTACGTTAGGGCTGTATTTTATAGCATTATCTATCAGGTTGTACAAAACATTCGAGAAATGCAGTTCATCGGCCTCGATCATCGGATTCTGTGCATCCAGGTTCAAATTGGCAATTACCTGGTATTTCTGCAACTTTAACGACATACTATCCAGTACAGTAGTCACCATCTCGTTTACATCCAATTTCTTGATATCAAGCCTGAATTCGTTCTTTTCAATACGGGCGATATTCAGTACCCTTTCTATATGGTTGCCCAGTCGCTGGTTCTCTTCAAAAATGATATTTGCCAGTCGCGCTACACGGCCCTTATCTTCCATTATTTCCTGATCTTTCAAAGCTTCGCTGGCGATCATGATGGTTGATACCGGGGTCTTAAACTCGTGGGTCATGTTGTTGATGAAGTCCATCTTCATTTCTGATATCTTCTTTTGGCGAAGGATGGAGAAGATGGTATATCCAAAGCAAATGATCAGCACCAGTAATAAAGCACCCGAGGTAGCCATAGAGGCGGTCATCTTTTCGAGTATCAGCGAGTTCTTTTGGGGGAAGGATATTTTAATCTTACCCGGGTCGTTGATCACATCCTTTGTAAAAATGGGCACCTGGTAAGTATTAGCCGGGATGATAATAGCATTGCTGCCATCGGTATAGGACACATTGGTATAAAGCAACGAGTCGCTGTTAAAAGTACTCACCGAATACGTAAAAGGCAGGAAAATGCCCTTATTATGCAATTCAAAACGCAGCAACGAATCCACCCAGAACGGATTAAGGCGCTTAGCCAGCGGCTCACTTGATTTTTGGTATTCATCTGCCAAGTTGGCGATCACACTCGTAGGCTGAATGGCCTTATGAAGATTCTCTATTGAGTCGTCCTCCAACATTTTCTTCACTTCCTGGAACCTCCGCTCGCTCCTCTTCCTTTCCTGTTCACGCTGCCAATATGGATTGACCTGCACAACCGGGATCACCTGTTTACCAAATTGCGGATCCATATAGTCAACCAGCAAAGTATCATACTTGTGCATTTTCATCGGCTTCCTTTTATAGGAAGGGCTCAGTGGCACCCTAACGATTTTGGGATCAGTCATGCGCTGATGGATATTGCCATATTCATCAGTATATTCTTCATAACGAAAATGGAGGTTCAGCTCACCCGACTGGGCCATAGTGTAGAATTCCTCATCCAGCTGATTGCTTAGTATTACTTTCTTCAGGCTATCCTGCAACCTGTTTAGTCTCTTTTCACGGGCAGTGAGCTTCTTTTTAGCAGGTTTTTTAAAGCCATAAACCACCTTGGTATACTTGGTCGCAACTGATTTTACGAAACTACGGTGACTGGAGCTGTCTTTCTGCGCCTGCTTTTTATCAAACACCTGCACCTTCTTATTCAGAAAGTTGATCGCATCCCGTTTGGCCAATTTAGATACCACATTTCCCAATGCATCATTTACCGAGCGGTCAAACAGATCAGACTGTGTCTGATACGACTGGCGCAAAAAATAAAACTGCATAGACATTACACCCAAAAGTGCAAATCCCATCAAACCAATTATAAGGCCTATACTTTTCTTCTTCATCCCTGTAACAAAAATATTTCAAATACGCTTAAATCAGCTGTATTTAACAATTTTTAACATATCAACGCCAAGATTTAACACCTTGTAATTGAACTGCTTGTTAACTTTGACATTATAAATTTAAGCAATATCGCATGAAGACCCATTGGACAAAACCCGGTTTCGAGCTAATATTCGCGCTAAGCATTATAGGTATAATGACTTTGCCGCTATTAGTTTATGCACAAGGTAACAAGAATATGGATATCACCATCATCAATGGCGATACTACCATTAACGGCAAAAATATTAAAGAGCTTTCGGCAAAAGACCGTGAGCAGGCACTGAAAGACATCGGCAACCTGAGCGGTCCGGAAACTAACGGTCGGCAGCGCATTGTTTTTAAAAGACGCTCGCTGACAGATACGGGCTCAAAAGATATTGTCTTTAAACGTCGGTTCTTTAACCATGACGACCTTACAGAAAGTCATCGTCTATTTAATGATAGTGCAAAACATGTATTTAAGTTTAGACTGAAGAGTCCTGATGGAGCCGACTCAACCTTCAGCTTCAATTACAGAATGAATGACGACGGAGAAGACTTTTTTAATGATAACATGCGCGATTTTAAATACCGCATGCGCGAACGGGGAAATTTCCGCCACCGTAATGTGCAGCGCTTTGATTATACCAATACCGGGAATGATGGCATCAGCACCCATACCAGCTTCAGGGTAAGTGATGCTTCGCCTGAAAAAATAAAGAATGTGATCGGAAGTGAAAAAGCAGAATTGGAATTACGGGATTTGAACCTGGTACCTGAGTTTTCTTCAGGTAAAACTTTGCTGATGTTTAACCTTACTACAAAAACGTCTGCTGAAGTAAAGTTTACCGATAGCGAAGGTAAACTGATCTGGAGTGAAAAGATGGCTAGCGGCGAGTTTCATAAAAGCTTCCCGCTGGGATTGAATGGCGTATACTTTTTGCAGGTGAAACAGGGCAATAAAGTCGCTTTGAAGAGAGTGGTGAAGGAGGATTAATTAAAACCGACCAAAATTGTCATTTCGTACCGGCGGTGTCATGCTGAGGCACTCGAAGCATGGTGGGCTAAGGCCTTCGCTCACATTTCGAGTGCCTCAATGTGACACCCATTTTTCACTTCTCCTTCACAAATTTCAGCGCATAAGAATCCAAACAATACCGCAAACCCGTTGGTGCCGGACCATCATCGAAAACATGGCCCAGGTGTAAACCAGTACTGCTTTCAACCACTTCGTCTCGCTCCATGCCATCTGAATAATCTTTAACGATCTTAATGACCTTGGGGTCGATCGGCTTAAAGAAACTTGGCCAGCCTGTTCCCGAATCAAACTTGGCATCCGAACTAAATAAAGGCTTCCCGGTAGCGGCACTTACATAGATGCCTTTTTCATGATTATTCCAATAAGGATTGTGAAACGGTGGCTCGGTTCCTTTGTTCACCATGATATCATACGACTCGGGAGTTAGTACCTTTTTCCAGTAATCATTAGGCTTTGCCTCCGGGTAAGCTTTTACATCTTCCGAACTTCCGGCAACTATTTTTCCCTTCGATTGGCCTTGCCCACAGGCGCTCAGCACCGAAAAAGCAAGCACAACGACGATCAGGTTAACTTTTTTCATATTCATTATCAAAATGTTATAAATTTTATGTATATTTATTTTGTCGATCAGGATGGATAATCCTTACAACCACCTCCTAATAATTTAACCTATTATAATCTGCTGTTTTTTATAAACGAACATCCTGGCTAATAGCAATATAAGTAATAATAATTTGACGCTAAATTCACTTTAGTTAGGAAAAATATACTTCTGATATTCAATATTTTATTGTGGAAAATTTTACACATATCGAAAAAGTTTTCCACGCTTTTTGCGGAATATAGTTCCCAATTTATTTAAATGCGATTTTTTAGATTTATATAAAAACGCCAAAATGTTAATAAACAAGCACTTATCAAAAATAGGCACGGTATTTGCAGAAACTAAAAACCATAATTCAAAAAAACAATGAATGCGCAAACCTTAAGCGGGGTGATCGTATGTGTTTTACCAATAGTGTTAATTATCGCTACGATAGTTGTTAGAGGTAAGAAGTTATTCGATTAACCGGACCCAATTCGCCTGAAAGTATTTTTCAGGTTATGCAGTATCACAGTACTAGCAGGGGGAATGTTATGTGCTCCTTCACCCCCTTCTTTTAATCTCTTCTTCTTCAAATACTGAAAAGCAAGTCTGATATTTTTCCGGATCACAGGCCGCGTCTCATGGATCTGCCTTTGGCTTTTTCCTGTTTCTGTTGTGGTTTTTCCTCGTCAGGATCATAAGGGCGTGTTAAGCGGGCAATGCGTTCTTCCATCGTTTCCGTAGTTAAACGTTCTCTTCCTAAACTATCTACCATTATTGGAAATGCAAATGGCGTTGGGCGGTCAATCTGTTTCAAAATTATATTTTGGGTAACGATTCGCTGCAAAGCTTCTCGCAGCCTGAATTCCTCTAACTGAAAGGCCAATGCCTCGTTATAGGCCTGCCTCACCAAAAGGTTGTTCGGCTCGTACTCTGTGAACACATCAAAAAGCAATGAGGTGGATGCCTGCAAATGCCTGCTTTTTACCGGTTGGCCGGGATAACCTGTAAATACCAACCCGCCAATATGAGCAATATCCCTGAATTTTCTTTTTGCCATTTCATTAGCGTTCAGACTATGGAGAATATCGTCCAACAGGTTATCGATAGAAAAGAAACTGGCGTCCTCCAAAGCCATCTCGATAGGTATTTCTTCGTCAGCCAGTAACTCAAAGCCATAGTCATTCATAGCTATGGAGAATGAGAATGGTTTGATCTTGGAAATACGATAAGCTAATAATGAGGCCATACCCTCATGCACCAAACGCCCCTCGAAAGGATAGAATATCAAATGATGACCTTCTCTTGAGTGAAAAGATTCGATCAAAAACTCATGGCTTTGTGGCAGATGAGATAGTTCAGTCTGCAAATTGAATAAAGGTTTTAGGGCGATCACCTCTTCATCATTTTCTATCCCATGCGCCACTTCATCCAACTTATCCCTGAACACTGCCGAAAGCTGCGACGATAAAGGCATTCTTCCACCCATCCAGCTTGGTATTATTCCTTTTTTGGCATTTGATTTCCTGACGAAAGCGCTCATTTCCTTCACACGGATAAACTCCAGGCTTTGTCCTGCAAACCAAAAGTTATCTCCTGGTTTTAGTTTTGAAATGAATGATTCTTCAATAGTCCCCAAACTTTTGCCACTAAGCCATTTCACACGGATACTTACATCGCTGGTAATGGTGCCAATACTCAATCTATGCCGCATAGCCACCCTGCGGCTTTTGACCTGGTATAATCCATTCTCTATTTCCACCTTCAGGAACTCATCATATTGCGCCAGCACATCGCCACCGTGTGTTACAAACTCCAATAACTCATTAAACTCCTTTCGGGTAAGATCAGCGAAAGCATAACTGGTTTTTACTTCATGATACAGATCATCCGCCCTGAAACCATCTGATACAGCGAGCGTAACCATATATTGAACCAACACATCATAAGTGAGCAGCATTGGGTCGCGACTTTCATAGATGCCTTGTTTAATACCTTGCTTTAGTGCTGCCCCCTCTAGTAACTCCAAAGAATGCGTCGGCACATAGTATGCTCGTGATACTGCTCCGGGAGCGTGCCCGCTACGGCCTGCCCGCTGCATAAACCGGGCAACACCTTTCGGACTGCCTACCTGTATCACTGTATCTACCGGGCGAAAATCCACGCCTAAATCTAAACTCGATGTACATACCACTACTTTCAGCGCTTCCGCATGCAGCGCCTGCTCTACCCAATTACGCAGCTCGTTATCCAGCGAGCCGTGGTGCATGGCCATGATACCTGCGTACTCCGGATAATTATCTAAAATAGCATGGTACCATATTTCCGATTGTGACCGGGTATTTGTAAATATCAATGTGGTTTTACTCTTAGCCACCAGGTCCATCACCTGTGGCAACAACTTCACCCCAATATGCCCTGACCATGAATAGCTCTCTATATTTTCAGGGATGACCGATTTGATCACCAATTTCTTATCAATAAATGCCCTCACCATCTTCACCTGCTCCTTCGGGAAATTATTGCCAAGCAACACCTCTGATGCCTGCTCCAGGTTACCAATGGTTGCACTGATACCCCAGATTCGGAGTTGTAAGCCCTGAGTCTTAAGTCTTGAGCCCTTCCCTTCCGACTTTGGACTTCCGACTTCAGACTTCTGACTAAGCCCCTTTAGCCTCGACAACCCCAACTCCACCTGTACCCCGCGCTTGGTTCCCAGTAACTCATGCCACTCATCGATCACCACCACCTGTAATTGCGTAAATATTTTAGGATACTCCTTCTGCGCCATCATTAGGTGCAGGCTTTCTGGGGTGGTCAGCAGCACTTCGGGGAGTTTCTTTTTCAGTGCCTGTTTTTCTGCAGCGGGTGTATCGCCGGTGCGCGTGCCGATTTTCCAGGGCAGGCCGATCTCGTCACATACCTCCTGCATGGCTTTCCTGATGTCGTTGGTTAATGCGCGCAGGGGTGTTATCCAAAGCATCATTAAACCGTTGTTCAGGCGGGTGTGCCAGGTGTCGGGATTTCTGTTGATGTAATCGGCCAGGAAAGGCAGAAACAACGCAAAGGTTTTACCGCTACCGGTGGGAGCATTTAGCAAACCAGAATACCCGCCCAGGTAAGCCGCTTCCATTTCCTGCTGAAAAGGAAACTGCTCCCAGTTTTTGCGTTTATACCATTCTGATATGATTTGCTGCCCTGCCGTGATCACAACTCAACATACAATTTAAAAGACAAATTAGTTGTATTCCCTAAAATAAAAAAGTTTCGTGCACGGTGTTCACGCTACGCCATGAACGCTTATGAACACCTGATGAACATCTAAAAATCAATTATTTGCATTTTTTTATCTGGTGCCAAAATGCTGTCACCACCTTATTTAGATAAGTAACGTAACTTAGTATAAATAAGCGACTTCAACCTAAACTAATTCACCTTTTCACACCCTCAAATTTTAACGTTAACCGTAGTTTTTGGTAGCAAAAATTAACTTATTTGCTAAAAATCAGTTTTTTATGTAACTATTGGTTAATTATCCCCGTACAAAAGACCCTAATTGATTTAACTATTATGATTCTAAAACGCAGACCAACCACCTCGTGGATGAGCGTAATGTTAGGCATTACAATGCTTTCCGCATCAGCTTTGACATCGTGTCAAAAGGACAGTTCAGTTGTTCCAACTAAAACCAATACGCAAGGTATATCGGACAAGCCTACAGGGGCTGCTCCAGGCAAACCTTCAACCGGCACGACGGGTAGTACCGGCGCAACTGGCAGTACTGGTGCAACAGGCAATACGGGCACAACGGGAGGAACCGGATCAACTACCGGCGGAACTAATTCAGGCGGTCCAACAAACGTATCCTATAAAACATCTTCTCCCATAAGTTTAAACGGCCAGAGCAATATCACCATTAGTGATCTATCGATCGACGTAAATAATGGCGGCACTATTGGCATGCGTCTTAACAATTGCAATAATGTACATATTACCAGGTGTAGAATAATGAACTCTACCAACGACGGTATTCAGCTTAATAACTGTACCAACGTAACTATCGACAGCTGTTTTGTTACCAATGTACGCGCTGGCGTTAATGCAATGCAGTGTCAGAGTATCAAGGTAAACCATAACCAGTTCTTAAACATGAACGGACCATTTCCTTCAGGTAACTTTGTGCAATTAAATAACGTGAGCGGTAGTGGCATACAAGTAAATTACAACCGTTGCGAAGATATTGCCGGTGTGGCTCAACATCCGCAAGATGGCATAAGCATCTACCAGTGCGACGGCATGCCGGGCGACTCGGTACAAGTAATTGGTAACTGGATCCGTGGCGGACAGGTGCAGAATGACTCAGGCGGCGGTGCAGGTATTGTATTGGGCGACGTGGGTGGCTCATACCAGGTAGCCCGTAACAACATCGTTGTAAACGGCGGCTTCGTAGGCATGCAGGTTCAGGGTGGCAGCCATATTAAAATGGACCACAATACTATTTACAGTATTAGTACACCTTACTCAAACTGCGGTCTGTGTTACGGCAACTATTCTGGTGCATCAAGCTCTAACATTTATATGGGCTACAATAAGGTTAGATTCTATCAGAAATCGGGTGCAGAAATGGATGCATGGTGGGATCCTTCATCAGCATTCCAGCCAGATGGATGGTCAACCAACATCCTGAAAGCAAGCATCGATGCCAGCATACTTCCGGCTACGCTTATTACAATGAATTAATCAACTGATCATATATAAACAGAAAGCCCCGGGTCGAAAGATTTCGGGGTTTTTGTTTTAGGCCACCAGTTTGTAACTTTAATCGTATTAGGATTATGCTAAGAAAAATAATATTTACCTCCTTATTGGCGTCTGCTATATTTCTCCTTACCGGGATGAAGAAATTACACACCTGGCTGAACGGATCCGACCACCCAAGCAGGCGCGAGGTAAGTATGTGCGGCATTTATACGCCTGAATCAGCCGCTGATAAAAATGGCAAGTTTATTCCTGTTCTTCCGGGTCTTGGCCATCATCATTACCGCGTTAATACCAAATCGGACAGCACACAGATCTATTTTGATCAGGGCCTTAATTTCTATTACAGCTATCACCTTACCGAGGCGCTCGCATCATTCAAAGAAGCCGCCCGTTTTGACGAGAACTGCACTATGGCTTATTGGGGCCAGGCATTGGCGCTTGGGCCGTACTACAACAATTACAATTATAAAATGAGCCCCCAGGTGCCTGCAGTTTTAATGTCTTTGCAAAGAACAAACACGGGTACCGGGGCAAAAGAGAGTGACCTCATTAACGCCATGATGCAAAGGTATTCTTCGGATGCGACTAACGCCGATCGGAGGCAGTTGGACGAGCACTATGCTGATGCTATGAACAAGCTGGTTGTAAAATATCCAGCTGATAACGACATCAAATCCTTATATATTGATGCGGTGATGCTATGCCACAAGTGGGATTTCTGGAGTCCGGACGGGACACCGAAACCGTGGACGCCAGATGTGGTTAAATTATGCGAAGAAATACTGAAAGCCGATTCACATCATCCGGCTGCGCTTCATTATTATATCCATCTAACAGAAGCGTCCCGGCATCCCGAAAAAGCACTGCCCTATGCCGATATATTAAAGGACGAAATGCCCGGCGTGGGGCATATGGTTCATATGGCCACGCATTCCTATCAGCGCAACGGCCTTTTTGCTAAAAGCGTAGTGGTGAATGAAAATTCAAACACTGCATATAATGCGCTGGATTCGAATGCACCTCAGTTAAATTTAGGCAAGAATAATATTGTTCACATCTATACAGTCCAGGCCTATTGCGCCATGAATGCCGGGATGTTTGCTAAAGGCATGCCCGTTTATCTTCGTGCCAAAGAAAGACTGTTGGCCCAGGCACCGGCTTTCAGGAAAAGCGCTTACTCGCAGTTTGTTTATATGATACCGGAGATTGCTTATGTCCGGTTAGGAAAATGGCAGGAAATATTAAGCGAACCTCACCCGAATGCGCAGTGGAAATTTGCTGTCATTTTGGATGGTTTTGCAAAAGGCCTGGCTTATGTTCATGATAAAAATATCAGCAGCGCCAGGGAGTGCCTTAATGATCTCCGGGATAATTTATCAGACAGCTTGCTTGCTGTCCGCGTTATGCCCTATAACAAGCCCCAACAGCCTGCGCAGATAGCCGCTAATATCTTATCCGGCGAAATACTATATGCTGAAGGCAAAACAGAGGAAGCGCTCAGTGCCTTAAAAGAAGCTGTAAGCGAAGAAGAGAAACTCATTTACCGTGAACCGCAGGAGTGGTTTATACCGGCCAGGCAATACCTGGGGTATTATCTTTTAAAGAGTAATAAAGCTGCAGAGGCTGCGCAGGTTTATAAAGATGACCTTGTGGCAAATCCCGAAAATGGTTGGTCATTGCTCGGCATGTATAACTGCCTGAAGGCTCAAAACAAATTAAGTGAAGCGGCCAGTTATAAATTACGGTATGAAAAGGCATTTGAAGATGGGGATATTAAGCCGGTTAATTCTGTTTATTAAGCAATTCCAGGCATCCGTCCCTCCGAGCATTACATAAAATATGTCATGCTGAATTTATTTCAGTACCCCACAGGACATTCACGCTTGCTTGGTCTGCGACTTTTATGTAGCAGACTTTTCTATCGCAGACCTTTATGATGGGGTGCCGAAATAAATTCTGCATGACGGCTGGTTTTAAATTGGTTACCTGATAGACTGATCAACCAACCCTGCTCAGCAACCTCAGTCGTACAAGGGCCATAAGTAATAACCCGTATCTTCCTCTTCAGCGATTCTTTTCTCAAAACCTCCAATACATCTTCCAGCATTTTGCCTTTGAAAGGCGTGTACATAAAAAATACTGTGCCTAACCTATAATCTGCCTCCCTGGCATCCGCATTGATAAAAGTCACGTTCTGCAACCCAAGCATAGCCGCACATTGCTCTGAATATTTGCAAAAGGCAGGATCAAACTCAACACCTACTGTTCTGATATAAGCCAGCAAATTCACCAGCATAGCTACCTGACCCAATCCTGAACCTATATCGAAAAAGACATCATCTTTTTTGAATCCGCCTTCCTTCGCCAATTCGAATACAATCTTCGCCGGTGTTTTTTGATAGAAGACCATTTCCGGTTCCAGGGCGGTGCTTTGCTCGGGCATATATTGAAGGGAAAGCAGGCGGTTTATGAAAATATCGAGGTTGTCGTAACCCTCCTCTTCGCAGTTATTACTTTCAAAACTGACATACTCTCTTACAAGTGATTCGAGAGCCTTGCCGCTATATTTTCCCTGCCTGATCTTCTGTTGAAGTTTTTGAAATAGCTTATTATCTATTTCTTCGAGTTGCGATTTTACTTTTTCTGCCTGATGATGAAGTTCTGCCAATCTATCCTGATCTGATTCTATTGAGCGAAGTGAGTCGATTTGATCAAGAATATGAAATTCTAAAAAGTCAATGGTATCAGCGCGGGCATCGAAATTTTTCTCATCATAAAGTAATGAGTTGCTCTTTATATTTTCAATTTGTAGTTCGATTTCGGGAAGGCTCATTCTATAAGATACAAACGTTTATCCTGGGCCAACACCAATAACTTTCACTATCTTTTTTTCTCTTATTAGTTGCGTTATCAGAAAAGCACCTATAGCTACCAGGAATATCCATTCGTTATATTTGATCGTCCAAAAAATAAATGGACTGCTAACTATCAGCCATTCTATCAGCAACCTGATCCTAAGATTCCCTTTATTAGGAACAATCAATATAAGATCGAATGTGCTTAATAAGATTATAAACAATCCCCAAAGCATCATTCCATAACCAAGAACGGAAAATAGGGCTGCCAGCAATGCCTGAAATATATTATAAGATAAGTTCCTATCGATTAAAGCCCAGATTGCTATGAACACGTAGGTAACTAAAAAGACTCCCAAAAGGTTTATCCAATTCGTCAATATAACTTTCACTATTTTATTGGTTGATAGTCTTAATTGTAATCTGATTTGTTTCCCTACATGAAAGGCTCTATTTACCTATCATCGGCATTAAACTTTTCAACTCCTCACTATTTACCTGCCGGCCAAATTCAGCTATTTCAAAAGCTTCCACGTATTTAAAAGTATTGGCTGTTGTTTGTGGTCCGTACCATTTTTTCAGGGCGAACAGGTTATCCGGTGTTACTTTACTAAAAGGGAAAGTATTATCGTAGATAAGCTTTTTCTGCTTTTCTTTATCTTTTTGTACTTCTTCTAAAATACCCAACTGATGGGGTAACGCCTCCGTCACCTGTGACTGCTGCGCAGTGCATGCTGCCAGTTTGGTGTCCCATACGCTTTCGATGTTAACGGCCACGTCGGGTATGTAAGAGAAATTGATGGTATAAAAATCGCGGATATATAAAAAGACGGGCATTTTTTTAAACTTTAGTTCGGGAGCAGCATCACGAACGATGTACCCTGCCGTCATATTATCCGGGTGACCGCCTCTTGCAGGATAGTAGGTAAAAACAATATCCGGGTTCCATTCGGTAATACTTTTTATCACCTTATCCCGGGCTTCTTTTGTATTTTCAAGGTGCTGATCATGATAATCCAGCACTTCATAGTCTGCCAGTCCGAGTATCTTTTTGGATGTCATAGCCTCCTGGTAACGGCGTTTGGCCAGGTCGGCCGGCTTCATGGAATAGTGCCCCGCATCACCATTGGTAAGCGACATGAATTTTACCTGCGCTCCCATTTTGGTATATAACGCAGTGATGCCACCGGTATATATCTCGCCTTCATCAGGATGCGCAAATATGACCATCACCCGCAATGGCTGCTCACCAAAAGCATAAGTTGAAAAGAATGACAGAACAGCAAACAGCACATAAACCCTACGGCTAAGGAAATAAAGTAGTTTTTTCATGATGTTAAAATATTAATCAGGAATAATTGGCATTGGATCGATGATCCTATCGATTGCTAATATATTAAAAACTAATTATTTGCCGGGGAATACAAGATGCTCTTCCTATAACGATGTTTGGTCAATCGCCGGAAGATGAGCTGGTAGCAACCATTCCCTTGGCCGTAACCGGTTTTCCTTCTTCAAGCGGTTCATGATTAATTTTCTTTACATACAATTCATCTACCAGGATGACTGCGATTGCCAGTAAAGGCACGGCCATAATAATTCCCATTGCCCCTGACACAGCTGCCATAATTAGCTGACTAATTAAAGTAAGTGCAGGTGGAAGGTTGGTCATCTTCTTTTGAACAAGAGGGTTGACAATATTAGCTGTGATGGTTTGCGACACGATGTAAACTACGGCGACAAGAATTGCTGTATTTGTGCTAACAGTCAACCCGAGCAGCACACCGGGGACCATAGCTATAGCTGACCCTAAGGTTGGTACAATTTCCAATAATCCTGTAAGCAATCCCAACACCATTGCGGCAGGAATACCTAAAATTGTTAAACCTGCCGTTATCATAATGGTAACGAGCACCATCGATATCATCATACCCTTCATCCAGCCTTTAAGTGATGAACTGATGCGGTTCAAAATATGACGGCCTATCGCTTTCCTGGATGCCGGTACAAGCATTAGTACGCCATTTTGATAAAGTGTGGGGTTTGTTGTAAAAAAGATGCCCAAAAACAAAATAATATAGAGATCGCCCAGTACGCCAAAAGTAGTGGTGAAGAAGGAACGTGCGGTGTTGAGCATTTTCCCGGTATCCTCATCGCCGCCGGTGGCATCTAATATTTTTTGTCCAAGATCACTTTTCGCAAGTGTAGCTTTTAAATGCTGGACAGTCCCGGGCAACGTTTCACTCAATTGCTTGATCTGCTGCTGGATCTTTGTACCCATGAACCATATCAGCGCTATAACAATAATAAAAGTGACCGACGCCCCACAGAACATCGCCCAGCTCCGTTTCCATTTGGTATTCCGTTCTATAAGATCTGCTAGTCCATGAAAATAGGTTGCGATCAATGATCCCGCGAGTATCATCAACAGAACACTGAAAGCGACCCGAGCAATAAGAATTACGGAGACAAACAGTGCGACAATGCCAACTGCCTGCCATACCTTTTGTATATAAGTAGTCTTTCGGTCATGTATTGTTTGCGCCATATATGATTCACAACATTTTGATGACCAACGTTTTCAATACGAGAATGTTTGTCGCGGGAGGAATTAGTTGCGGATTGCCGTTGGTCCGGGATTGAAAATCCGGACCAAAATAAAAAGGGGATTTGCAATCCCCGATTAGAAACTCCTTAAATCGCGGATTACAAATCCGCTGGTTTGATAGTTCCGGATTATAAATCCGGACTAACGGGCGGGTGAGAGATTGCACCCAATAAGCCAATCTTTCCTAAACCAAATCTATTCCATTTGAGATGATTTTAAAGCCTGTTCTTCTCCAATATTTTAATATTTCGGCCAAATTATCTCTTTGTTGTTGTGAGGTCACAACAAACTTTTTCTCTATGATATCGCCGGCATTAGTCTTTATCGTAATTTTATTGCCAGTGCCGTCACCTAAACCTCCCCGCGAGCCGCGCCCTTTATAACCGCCGGCTTTAGTTTCTACCAATGATAAATCAGCTAATAAATATTTATCTTCATTGATTGTAATAGACTTATCTGTTAAGGTAAGATCTCCATCACTTACATACGTTTTGATTGACGAACCACCTATAAACATTCCCCCAATCGTTATCACCATGCCCGTTAAAAACAAAACAACCATCAAGCCCTGAGGTGCTTTTGCTATTACATTAGGAACTGTTATGCAGGTAAAAACAAACAAAAGAAAACACAAAACAACCAGGTTAAGAACTTTATAAAGTATTGTTCTCTTATCGTAAATCTCGAAGGTTTCTTGCATATATTTTTATAAAAGCCAGATAGCCGGAATTTATAAATTCCAGCTATCTGAATGAGAAGTTAAAAACAAGACTTTATTGTTTCTCAGGCAACAATATCAATTTGATCAAATTGCTACCGCTTAAATATTTATTAGCTGCGTCCTTTACAGTTTGTACGGTTACTTTATTCAGGTTTTTAATATGGTTTAGCACTGCATCAGGATCTTCACCATTTTGTGATGAACCTGCCAGGTGTGCCGCCCAGAATGAATTTTCCTTTAACTGTACTTCTGTTGAGCGGGTTTCTTCAGCAACAAACTTCTGTATATCCACCGCTTCCGGACCGTTTTGCTTGATCTTGTTGATTTCTTCCATCGTCGCATTGATCAGCTTTTCAACATTAGCAGGAGCACAACCAAAGTATACGATGATACTGTAGCGCTGGTTAGGTATCTTCACAAAGTTGGCCCTTACACCCGGCGCGTATACGCCCCCTTCTTTCTCGCGCAGGCGTTCTATCAATTTGATGTTCAATATCTCGTTCAGCGCATCTACCTGCAGGTTGTTATCAGCATTAAAATCATAATCGCCGCTAAAAACCAACTGCACACTGCTCTTATCGCCTATGCCTTTATGCACTTCTTTTGTTAATGTCCCCGCCGGGATATGGATACCTAAATTCTTATAGGTCTCCTCACCCTTTCCTGATGGCAAACCACCAAGGTATTTTTCCAGCAATGGTTTTATTTTATCAACGTCAAAACTTCCGACTAATGTGAAAGTGAATCCATTAGCGTCGGCAAAACGGGCTTTATAGAAACCATACGCTTTATCTAAGCTGGCTTTGTCCAGTCTTTCTGTCGATGGTATCATTCGGCGGAAACTGTGGTTGCTCAGTATAGCAGAAACAGTATCCTGGAAAACACTTGTCGGGTCGAGGCTGCGGTTAGCCAGTACCGATTTAGTTTGCGTCATAGTCGACTGCCAGATATCTGCATCCTTACGCGGCTGGGTAAAGTACAAGTACACCAACTGTAAAGCGATTTCCAGATCCTTTGGCGATGAACTGCCATTGATTCCCTCAGTAGTTTCAGTGATCTGTGGCGAGATACGGACATTTTTACCGCTCAGCAATTTCCCAAGCTGAATCTCGTTAAAATCAGCCAGACCGCTATTTCCGATCACATTATCCGCCATATCAGCCGAGGTAAAATCGGCATCATCTGCCAGTGAAGTACCACCAAAATGGTAGCCGTTGATCAATATCTGGTCGTTCTTAAAGGTAGTCGGCTTTAATATCACTTTTACACCGTTTGATAACGTCAGCGTGGTGGTAATGATAGCGGTATCTTTCTTTTCAGAAACTATCTTGCCCGGAGTTGGCTCTTTAGCCAGTAAAGGTTTGTTGCTCACGTTATCTACATAAGCGGTCACGCCTGCACCAGCACTGCTGATCCACTCCAATAAAGTTTTTTCATTTGGCAGCTTGTCTTTTTCTTTCTCCGGCGCCTCGACAACTACCGCACGGTTCTGGTCGCTGATATATTTTCCGGCTAAGGCATTAATCTCGCTCAGGTTGATCTTATCTACATTTTCCTTAAAGAAATTATACTCCCACGCAATGCCCGGGATAGCTTCGCCGTTAAGAAAATTCTGCTGATACTCGCGTACAAAGTTTACTGATTTAGTTTTATCGCGCTCCTTGTAGGCACTTTCCATTTGGGTCAGTGCATCCTGTTTAGCCCGGTCGAATTCGGTTTGTGTAAAGCCAAACTTCTTCGCACGTTCCGTTTCAGCCACAACGGCCTTGACCGCTTTTTCCAGTTCACCAGGTTTAGCAACGGCAATGGAAGTAAACGCATCCTGGTGACCTAAGAAACCACCGTAACTGGCCCTTCCAAAAAGGAAAGGAGGATTAGCTTGTTTAGTTAATTCGCTCAAACGCTCATTCAGCATCTGGTTGAACAGGTTCACGCGCATGCTTTGCAGGTAATCAGCTTTGGTACGCACCGTTGTTTCCGGGTGTTTTACCACGATCTCGCAAAGGGTATAAGGAAACTCTTTATCCGTAGCGATCTTTACCGCTGTACCCGGAGTGGCCGGTATACTGTATTTTGTTCTTGGTTTTTCGTTAACCGGGTTTTTCAGCTCCGAGAAATTATCCTTTATCAATTGCTCCACCCGCTTTGGATCGAAATCGCCTACAGCAACTACAGCCTGCAGATCGGGACGATACCAATCATGGTAAAAACTTTTGATGGTTTCGGGCTTGAAAGTCTTCAATATATCTTCCTTACCGATCGGCAAACGCTCGGCGTATCTCGAATTATTCAGCAATACTGGTAATATCTGGTTCTGCAAACGTTCCTGCGCATTTTTGCCACGCAGGCGTTCTTCTTCCAGAACCACACCGCGCTCGTCGTCAATCTCTTTTGTATCGAAGCTTACATGTCCTGCCCAATCAGCCAGTATATCAAAACCTTTTTCAAATACTTTAACGCTGTCTGTTGGTAATGGCAATTGGTAAACGGTTTCATCAAATGAGGTATAGGCATTCAGGTCGGCTCCAAACTTTACCCCGGCTTTTTGCAGATAATTCACCAATTCATTTTTCGGGAAATCACGCGTGCCGTTAAAGGACATGTGCTCCGTAAAATGAGCCAGACCGCGCTGTGCGTCAGTTTCCAATACTGATCCTACCTTGTTTACCAGGTACAGTTCAGCACGATTTTTTGGCTCAACATTTTTGCGGATATAATAGGTTAATCCGTTCGGTAATTTACCAATGATCACGTCGGGATCAATCGGCAACAGGTTGCCCTTTATCTGGGCCGTTTGAACAACCGGCCTGCTTTTGGGCGATGGAACCGGCTTTTTCTTTACTTGTGCAAATGAAACATCGGCACTAACACACAAGGCCAATGCGGCTATAAGGAGTTTGCTATTCATTTTTATATTTTAAGATTAGATGTAAACGAATTGGTTTAGTTAAAAATAATAACATTAATTTTTTTCGGGTATTGCTTCTTTTATCATTTGCTGCAATTCAGATTGATGGCCTGCCACTACTTGCTGCCCCAACTGCATATTCTTTTGAAGTAACTCAACGGATTTTCCATTATATTTTTTCCCTATGGAGGAATTATAAAAATCGGCTAATTCCTTGAGCTCACTTTCTGTAAATTCTGATGCATATATCTTATCCAAACTTGTTTTAAGTATCTCCCATGTATAATATTTATTCATGAATTTTCTCATGACGTCAGAAAGTACAGCCTTTTCACTTTCAGGAGCTTGATTGGCGAAAGTGTTAACAACAGTTTCAATAATAGCCGGGAATTTTGTGTTGACACCTGCTGCAATCAGGAAATTTTCTGCGGCCTGAAGATGTGCAGGAGTAAAATCCTGTGCAGAACTTTGCGCTTTAACACTTGTCCAACTCAAAAACAGGATACAACCAATTGTGATAAGAGGTAATTTAGATTTCATTTATTTATACTTTAATTATGATTTTTCTTTTGTAGAGCACCCACATCACTATCCACACACAAAACACGGTAAATATAGCACTCGCCAGTGAAGCATTGATAGGCGAAAAGTAAGGGGCAAACAGAATATCATATAGTGACTTTCCACCAAGCCTATTCCTACCAAGATGATGTGTATATAACGACTCTCCGCCAAACCTGATCATACCTACATAATGCGGAATAAAGTCGGCCAAAATATAAGCGGTGATTGCATTGGCGCCAAAGGCAACAATGGGAGGCGTAAACTTTTTGTAACCGCGCACATCGATGATCCAGTAGCTTAATGCTAATCCAACACAAGCCAAACCACCGGTATACAACACAAATGAGCTTGACCATAAAGCCTTGTTAATTGGGAAGAACAGATCCCAAATCAAACCCAGTATTACGGCGATAGTTCCGTAAACAAACATCCAGGTAACCTTGATGCTGTCCTCATGGTCT